>Ga0129314_1000231_pt1 | contig 67931 bp, 56 predicted proteins | sample O1111metagenome_FD_94431 | JGI IMG/M metagenome (GOLD analysis project Ga0129314, IMG submission 94431) | Orangutan individual fecal microbial communities from fecal samples from Wisconsin, USA - O1111 metagenome | ecosystem: Host-associated > Mammals > Digestive system > Large intestine > Fecal... | reverse complement strand
TGGGCAAAAAAATAACGGTCACACAATCCAAACGGACTGTGTGACCGTATTTATATCAGTTGTTTTGCCTACGCTACAAGCGTCAACTTTTTATTGGCGCTGTTCCTTGATGGCAGCCTGAGCAGCAGCGAGTCTTGCGATCGGAACTCTGAAGGGTGAGCAGGATACGTAGTCGAGACCGATTCTGTGGCAGAATTCAACAGATGTCGGGTCGCCGCCGTGTTCGCCGCAGATACCGATGTGGAGATGGTTGTCAACGGGTCTGCCGAGGTTGATAGCCATTTCCATGAGCTTGCCAACGCCAACCTGGTCGAGCTTTGCGAAGGGATCGTTCTCGAAGATCTTAGCGTCATAATAAGCATTAAGGAACTTACCTGCGTCGTCACGGGAGAAGCCGTATGTCATCTGTGTAAGGTCGTTTGTACCGAAGCAGAAGAAGTCAGCTTCCTTAGCGATTTCGTCAGCGGTGAGAGCGGCACGAGGAATCTCGATCATTGTACCAACTTCGTATTCGAGTTCTACGCCTGCGGCCTTGATTTCGGCGTCAGCGGTTTCAACAACGAAGTTCTTAACGTACTTAAGCTCCTTAACTTCGCCAACCAGCGGGATCATGATTTCGGGCTTTACATTCCAATCGGGATGAGCCTTCTTAACATTGATAGCGGCGCGGATAACAGCGGATGTCTGCATCTTAGCGATTTCGGGATATGTTACTGCAAGACGGCATCCTCTGTGACCCATCATGGGGTTGAACTCGTGGAGGGAAGCGATGATAGCCTTGATGGTTTCAACGGACTTGCCCTGAGTCTTTGCGAGAGCTTCGATGTCTTCTTCAGAGGTGGGAACGAACTCGTGGAGCGGGGGATCAAGGAATCTGATGCAAACCGGAGTGCCTTCGAGAGCTTCGTAGAGAGCTTCAAAGTCAGCCTGCTGCATGGGAAGAATCTTAGCGAGAGCCTTTTCTCTTTCTTCAACTGTTTCGGAGCAGATCATTTCGCGGAATGCGTCGATTCTGCCTTCGCCGAAGAACATGTGCTCAGTACGGCAGAGACCGATACCTTCAGCACCGAGTTCACGAGCCTTCTTAGCGTCGCGAGGTGTGTCGGCGTTTGTACGAACTCTGAGCTTTCTGTACTTGTCAGCCCATGCCATGATACGACCGAATTCGCCTGCGATTGTAGCGTCTACTGTGGGGATAATGCCGTCGTAGATGTTACCTGTGGAACCGTCGATGGAGATGTAGTCGCCTTCGTGGAAGGTCTTGCCTGCGAGGGTGAACTTCTTGTTTTCTTCGTCCATAACGATTTCGGAGCAGCCGGATACGCAGCAAGTACCCATACCGCGGGCAACAACTGCTGCATGAGAAGTCATACCGCCGCGAACAGTGAGAATACCCTGAGCAGCCTTCATGCCTTCGATATCTTCGGGAGATGTTTCAAGACGAACGAGAACTACCTTTTCGCCTCTTGCCTTCCATTCCTTAGCGTCGTCTGCTGTGAACACGATCTTACCGCAGGCAGCACCGGGAGAAGCGCCGAGACCCTTGCCGATAGCTTCAGCCTTCTTCAGAGCCTTAGCGTCGAACTGAGGATGGAGAAGTGTGTCGAGGTTACGGGGATCTATCATAAGAACAGCTTCCTGCTCGGTTCTCATGCCTTCGTCAACGAGGTCGCAAGCGATCTTGAGAGCAGCCTGAGCGGTTCTCTTACCGTTACGTGTCTGGAGCATATAGAGCTTGCCGTTTTCAACGGTGAATTCCATATCCTGCATGTCGCGGTAGTGGTTTTCGAGCGTCTTGCAAACGTCAACGAACTGGTTGTATGCGTCGGGGAACTTTTCTTCCATCTGCGCGATCGGCATAGGAGTACGAACGCCTGCAACAACGTCTTCACCCTGTGCGTTTACAAGGAATTCACCCATAAGCTTCTTTTCGCCTGTAGCAGGGTCACGTGTGAATGCAACGCCTGTACCGGAGTTGTTGTTAAGGTTACCGAATACCATAGGCATTACGTTAACAGCGGTACCCCAGGAATAAGGAATATCGTTGTCACGGCGGTAAACGTTAGCTCTGGGGTTGTCCCATGAACGGAATACGGCGCGGATAGCTTCGTAGAGCTGTACCTTAGGATCGGACGGGAAATCTTCGCCGATCTTAGACTTGTATTCAGCCTTGAACTGCTGAGCGAGTTCCTTGAGGTCGTCTGCTGTGAGATCAACGTCGAACTTAACGCCCTTCTTTTCCTTCATCTCGTCGATGAGCTGCTCGAAATATTTCTTGCCGACTTCCATAACAACGTCGGAGAACATCTGGATAAATCTTCTGTAGGAGTCGTAAACGAATCTCTTGAACTTGGGATCGTCGTTTCCTGCGATCATAGCTTCTACAACTTCGTCGTTAAGACCGAGGTTGAGGATTGTGTCCATCATACCGGGCATGGATGCTCTTGCGCCGGAACGAACGGATACGAGGAGAGGATTCTTGAGATCGCCGAACTGTTTGCCGTTGATCTCTTCCATTTTAGCAACGTAGAGCATGATTTCATTCATGATCTCGTCGTTGATCTTCTTGCCGTCTTCATAGTACTGTGTGCAGGCTTCTGTTGTGATGGTGAAGCCCTGAGGAACGGGAAGACCGATATGCGTCATTTCAGCGAGGTTAGCGCCCTTACCGCCGAGAAGCTCACGCATGTTAGCGTTGCCTTCGGAGAAAAGGTAAACATACTTTTTGGACATCTTTGAATGTACCTCCGCAATAAATAGTATATAATTTTTATTTGCTGACAAAAATTATCGGCGCGGCGGAAAAACTGCACGAAAAAAACGCGCGGCAGCCTACGTCACGCACCTGCTGCACTGCATATTATACCACTTTTCGCACCGTTTTTCCACATAAATGCAATGGTTTACGAAAAATTTACTTTTTGCGCCTCATTATGCTATATGACGGAAGCCGCCGCAAAATTAAATACTTTAAGTTGACTGCAATGCGCATTTGTGCTATAATGAAGAATACAGATACTGACGCGACAGACATTTGTGATTTTGATAGGATACATATATAATGTTTTTAGGAATATACAACGCCCCTCCTGACAGCGAAGTCGAGAAAGAGCTGCGCGGAGACATTGACGACCGTGCGGACGTTGACAAGCTGGTGAAGCGCGCCCAAAACGGCGACGACGAGGCGTTTTCCTCCCTTGTGGAGATATTTGAAAAATTTGTCTATAATACGGCGGTGAGGTACCTTTCTGCTGCCGCTCAGCCTGCGGAAGCCGCGGACGACATAGCGCAGAACTCGTTTATCAAGGCGTGGCGATCGCTTTCGTCGTTCAGGGGGGAGTGCCTTTTTTCGACATGGCTGTTCCGCATTACCGCAAATTCCGCGCGGGACTACATAAGGCACAAAAACCGTCACCAGACCGTGTCGCTGACATCATCCGAAGAAGACGACGATGACAACAAGGAATGGGATGTTCCGGTAACTTCCGGAGATACGGTTCCGGAGTCCTCGCTTGAGAAAAAAGAGCTGATACTCGGTGTGCGCCGTGCGATAGAACAGCTGCCGGAGGATCAGAGGGCAGTGGTCGTAATGCGCGACATACACGAGCTGCCGTACAAGACCATAGCCGACACTCTCGGAATCGAACTCGGTACGGTAAAATCACGTCTTAACAGGGGAAGAGCAAATCTCAAAACAATTTTAAAAAACGGGAACTTTATTTAAATATTCGGCGTCTAATGGTCAGATGATTAAGAGACAAGATATGATTCATTAAAATTAGATTAAAAATACAACTTTGGAAAGCGGCTGCGCTGATAACGATGATGAATATTGTCCTGAATTTAGCGAAGAGATAAAAGAGGTGCGTGGTCAGATATGAGTGAAGATTTAAGATACAACGAAGAAGAGAGCGGTGCTGTGTTCTCCGACGAGGAAATGAAAAAGTACTCGTCCCTTCTTCGTGCAGCATATCCTACGCCGCAAACGAGCATAAAAAACTCCGTCATGGCACAGATACGCGCGGAAAAAGATGGGAAGGTGCTGAAGGCTGCCGACTCAACCAAAAATAAAACAAAACACAGTAAAGCAAAGAGGCTTCTTGTTAGGTACGGAAGCCTTGCTGCTTGTTTGGCGATAGTTACACTTGTAGGGGTAAACGTTCTGCCGCATATAATGAAAAAATCCGCATCGATGAACGATACAGCCTCGGCGTATTCACTTGAAGCCGAAGCCGACGTTCTCATCTCCGATGAAAATCCGGCAGAGGAAGAGAGAAGTGCTGCGCAAAGTAATGCTGCGCGTAACGATATTGTGAAAAACTCGCATATGTCGCTCTCACTCATTCCTCCGGTATACGGCAGCGCGGTGATTGAGGAAGAAAACGAAACCGCTCTGCCGGAATCTTCGGATGACATCCCGGAACGCGCCGAGCCTGAAGCGGAGCTGAAATCCGCGCCGACAAACGATTTTTCCGAAGAAGCCTGCGGCGGAATTTTGATGGGCTCCGCAGCCACCGAAGAGGGTGACGCGGGAGATGACAGAGCAATGAATTCGATGATGACTTCCGTGGAGCTTTCGTCGACTCACTTCAACTATATATATATTCCCGTGAAAAGCTGCGCGCATTCGTCCGTGTTCCGTAATTCTTACCACGATATCCCGAAGAACCTCGTTGCTCTTGCGGGTAAGGAAGAATTCAGCGACTGGGCGTTCAGTCTCGCGGATGAGGACAAGTGCGCGGTCAATATAGTTTCGTTCTACAGATATTTCTCCGAGAAGGACGAGACGTTTGCCGCTAAGTTCAGAGATTTCGCTCTGGGAGACGGCGCATACTACTGCGATATCCCCGATGTATCTCTCTTTGAAGAGGAAAAATGGGACGAGATAACGGCGTATTACGAAAACGGCGGAGACAAGACAGACTCGGAACATGACTACTTCGAGTACAAATACAAAACCGCGCTTATCTCCGAGGTCGGCGTTTCGTCATACACAAGCTGGCTGTCGAAAAACGGCATGAAATACGTCTCCGACTGGTCGATATCCGATATTGCCGCCGCATTCGGTATCTCTGCTGAAAGACTCGGCGAGATATACGACAGCGTAAAGACCGACTTCGAGCGCGAATATCCCGACTGTACGCTGTTCACATACGATTTTGAGAAAATAGTTTCGGATACACAGACAAACGCAAGGGGTGCAAGAGAGCGCGACGCGGAATACAGAATCTACTGAAAACAGAAAGAGCTACCATAATTAAAGGGCAGCTCTTCTTTTTTATGTTCTGTATTTGAAATCGTTGACCTTGCTTTTTAATACTTCAAGGTACTTTGCGCATTCTTCCTTGCCTCGGCTCAGTTCAAGCTCGCGGTAGTTTCCGCATTCTATCTCGGATGCACCGAATACCGGACCGTCGTATGCGCATATCTTCTCAAGCACGTCAAGCACTACAGAGAGAACCGTTTCGTCGCTCTCCCCGCGTACAAGAAGATAAAATCCAGTGCGGCATCCCATGGGACCGAAGTAGATTACGCTGTCCTTGATGCTGCTGTTGCGGACGAAGGTTGCGAAAAGATGCTCTACCGTGTGCATTGTCACGTTGTCCATGTAAAATCCCGCGTTCGGCTTTCGTGTGCGCAGGTCGTAGGTCGTGATATCACCGTCTCTGCGGGAAACGTAGATTCCGGGGTCGAGAAGCCTGTGGTCAACGGTGAAGCTCGCTATTTTTTCCATTTATAATACCGTTCCTGTTTTGTGGTTTTGCTCCATTATAGCAGATAGGGGAATGTTTTGCAAGGGCGCGGAAAGAACACTTTGTTAAAATTTTATGCTTCCTATTGATATAAGCGCGGATTTGGTATATAATTAAGAAAATATGTTCAGAGAAACGGAGATACAAAATAATGGCAAAAAGCAATACTAAAAAAACAGTGGTCGATACCTCCGATAAGACCCCTGAGGAAAAGCAGAAAGCCCTTGAAACCGCGATAAGTCAGATAGAGAAGAACTTTGGCAAGGGTACTATCATAAAAATGGGCGAGAACCCGAAGATGAACGTGTCGTCAGTCTCGACGGGCTCAATATCACTCGACATGGCTCTCGGCATCGGCGGACTTCCGAAGGGCAGAATAGTCGAGGTGTACGGTCCCGAATCCTCCGGTAAGACTACCCTCACACTCCACGCCATAGCAGAGGTGCAGAAGACGGGCGGACAGGCTGCATTCATAGACGCGGAGCACGCACTCGATCCGGTTTACGCGAAGAATCTCGGGGTGGATATTGACAATCTTCTCGTGTCTCAGCCGGACTCGGGCGAGCAGGCGCTTGAGATATGCGACGCACTTGTACGCTCGGGTGCTGTTGATATTATCGTAATCGACTCCGTTGCGGCTCTCGTTCCACAGCAGGAAATCGACGGCGATATGGGCGCGTCCCACGTCGGTTTACAGGCAAGACTTATGTCGCAGGCACTGAGAAAGCTGTCGGGTACTATCTCCAAAACCAACTGCATCGTAATATTCATAAACCAGCTCAGAGAAAAGGTCGGCGTAGTCTACGGAAATCCCGAAACAACAACGGGCGGTCGTGCGCTGAAATTCTACGCATCGGTAAGAATAGAGATACGCAAAGCCGAAAGCCTTAAAAACGGTACGGAAATCTACGGCAACCGCGTAAAGTGCAAGGTCGTAAAGAACAAGGTCGCTCCTCCGTTCAAGACAGCGGAATTCGATATTCTCTACGGAAGCGGTATTTCCAAATCCAGTGAAATCGTCGAGCTTGGCGTAAACCTCGGTATTCTCGACAAGAGCGGCGCATGGATATCCTATAACGGCACGAGAATAGGTCAGGGCAGGGACAACGCGAGAGCTACCATTGACAACGATCCGTCCCTCGCGGCAGAGCTTGAAGCTAAGATTAAGGAAAAAGCGTCCACTGTCGATATGCTTGAGATAGGCGAGGACGAAATCGAGGACAATCTTGACGAAGAGGACGTAGACTCCGCGCTTGACATCAGACTTATCGACCTCGACGGAGAAGACGAAGAATAATTAATGTACGTTAGAAATATTTCGCTCGTGTCGTGGAGAAACGTTGCCATGACCTCGGCGGATTTCGAGCGCGGTGTTAATGTGCTGTGGGGGATGAACGCGCAGGGCAAGTCGAACATTCTCGAGAGTATATACTACTTTGCGAGAGGGCGTTCTTTCCGCGGCGGGCGTGACTCCGAGCTTATCCGTTTCGGTGCGGACTATGCCACCTCTTCCCTCACATACAGGCGCGACGGCTACGAAAACGACACCGTCCTCGACTGCGTGATACCGAAGAGCGGCAAGAAGAAGCTGAGAAAGAATTCCGTGAATCTGTCTTCCGCCGCCGAGATGATGGGACTGTTCCGCGCGGTGCTGTTCTGCCCGAAGGATCTTTCCATTGTCACAGGAGGACCTCTCGAGCGGAGAACCTTTCTTGACGTTGCGCTCTCTCAGCTGTCGGAGACGTATCTCACGTATCTCAGGCGTTACACAAAGGCTCTTACCGAGAGAAACGCGCTTCTGAAACAGGCGTCTGCGGGTGAGAGCGTCACCTCTGCCGAATGGGAAGTCTACGCCGAGGTCATGGCAGAGTCCGCGGGAGTGGTTTGTGCTTACCGTAACGACTATGTCTCCATGCTCTCGCGCGAAGTCGGACGATATTTTTCCGATATGACCTCGGGTGGGGAAGTGCCGGAGCTGAGATATTCCTCGCACGCGCTGTATGACGGAATACCCGCGCCGCTGTCAACGGTAGACACGTCAAAGATTCAGAATATTCTCTACGACAGGCTGAATGCGAACGTTGACAGAGAATGCGCCGCGGGATCTACGCTGTGGGGAATACACAAGGACGACGTTTCGCTAATGATAAACGGCAGAGAAGCCAAGCTGTACGCGTCGCAGGGTCAGCAAAGGTCGGTCGCGCTGTCACTAAAGCTCGCCGAAGCGGAAATAGCGAACAAACTCGGCGGGGAATATCCCGTGATTCTGCTTGACGACGTGTTCTCGGAGCTTGACGAAAAGCGCAGGAAGTATATCCTCGATATTCTTTCAGCCGACGACGAAAGCAAGCGGCAGATTATCATAACCTCGTGCGAGCCGGATATAATCCCGAAGGAGCGTCTTTCCCACGTGAAGTTCAACCATGTCTCCGGCGGGGAGATTGTGGGAGCGGAGGTCGGAGATGTTCATTAAATCCGTCATTGACGACAGAGAGCTCTCGGGCAAGGTTACATTTGTAGCCGCCAACGACATGGGCTCGGGCGAGGAGCTGTTTGTGCTGTCAGCCGGAGAAGTGTCGCGCCTGCCGTTTCCGCTTGATGAGGGGAGCGAGGTTGACGAGAACATTTACGACACGCTGAAAGCTGCCTCGGAGCGAACGGGAGCACTCACCGAAGCCGCGCGGATACTCTCGATAGGGCAAAGAAGCCGAAGAACTCTTCTGTATAAGCTGAAAACCAAGGGATATTCCGACGAAGCCGCCGAGCACGCCGTGAAGATACTCGAGAAAAAAGGATATCTGAACGACAACAAAGCCTGCCGTGACACCGCGGAGATGCTGCTCAAAACAAAGCACTACGGTCGGCAGAGGATAGTGTCGTATCTTGTGTCGCACGGATTCTCAGCCTGTGACGCGAGAGAGGCGGCGGCAGAGCTTGACGAAAACGAGCTACACGACGCGCTTATACATAATATTGAAAGAAAATTCCCCGATATCGAAAATTTGCCGCGTGAGAAGCAGCAGAAAGCGGTGCAGTCGCTCGTCAGACTCGGCTTTTCGGCGGGGGAGATAATAAAAGAAGTAAAAAATCGTGCGTACAGACGTTAATTTTTGATTATCGCCTGTTTTTACGCGCGGTTTTATGCTATAATAAACCGAATACATATATAAAATAAAAATCATCGGAGCTTTATAAAATGGCAAACAAAACAAAAGTCGGATTCATATCCCTCGGATGTTCAAAGAACCTGTGCGATACCGAGATCATGCTCAAGCACCTTCTTGACGCCGGCTACGAAATCACACCGGAAGAGACCGAGGCGGATATTGTTATCGTAAACACCTGTGCATTCATCGAAAGCGCGAAAAAAGAATCCATCGACAACATAATTGACGTGGGCTGGCTGAAAAAGCACCACAAGCTGAAGGGCATTATCGTCACCGGATGTCTCGCCGAAAGATACAAGGACGAGGTGCTCAAGGAAATGCCGGAGGTTGACGCTCTTCTCGGTGTCGGCAGCATACACAAGATTGTCGAAGCGGTGCAGTCCATTGAAGCCAACTTCGGCAAGAAGGATTATCCCAAATACACCTGCTTCGAGGACAAGGAGAGTTCGGTTATCGGCGGCGAGAGACTTCTCACAACGGGCGACAGCATGGCTTACATCAAGATAGCGGAAGGCTGCAACAACCGCTGCACGTACTGCGCTATCCCGCTCATCAGAGGAAAAATGCGCAGCCGCACGATGAAGGATATCATTGAAGAAGCAACCTCCCTTGACGCTCTCGGAGTAAAGGAGCTTAACATCATAGCTCAGGATACCTCCGCCTACGGTATCGACCTCTACGGAAAATACGAGCTGCCGGAGCTTATCCGCGGTATCTGCGACGCTACGAACATCCCGTGGATACGCCTGCTCTACTGCTACCCCGACAAAATCACGGACGAGCTTGTTGCCGAAATCAGAGACAATCCGCGCGTTGTGAAGTACATCGACATCCCGATTCAGCATATCTCCGACCGCGTACTAAAGGCGATGAACCGTCACGGCGACTCCGCTATGATACGCGACGCTGTGAAGAAGCTAAGAGAAATTCCCGGAATCGTACTCAGAAGCACCGCGATTGTTGGCTTCCCCGGCGAGACCGAAGAGGATTTTGAAGAGCTTTGCAAGTTCATCAAGGAAGCGAAGTTCGAGCGTTTCGGCGCGTTTACATATTCAAGAGAAGAGGACACTCCCGCCTACGACTTCCCGAATCAGGTTGACGAGCAGGTTAAGCAGGACAGATACGACATCCTCATGCAGACCCAGCTTGAAATCAGCGAAAAGTTCAACGAAAAGAGAATCGGCAAGACCTACAAGGTAATGTGCGAGGGATATGACCCCGTTGCCGGCTCACACTACGGAAGAAGCTACGCGGAAGCGGCTGATATCGACGGCAAGATTTGGTTCAGCGTAAAGAATCCTAACCTCAGAATAGCGGAGGGCGAGATGATTGACGTTAAGATAACAGAAGCTATGGATTATGACCTCGTCGGAGAGGCTATCCTCAATATATAAAACAGAGGTGACACAGAATGAATCTTCCGAATAAGCTTACAGTGTTCCGTATGTTCATGGTTCCCGTGTTTTTGTTCCTGTTCTGCGTGCCGTTACCGCTTTCCGATACCGCGCTCAGAATAATTATCGCCGCAGTTTTTGCCATAGTGTCGCTCACCGATATGATAGACGGCAAGATAGCGCGCAAATACAACATGATAACCGATTTCGGTAAGTTCATGGACCCGCTTGCCGATAAATTCCTTGTAATTTCAGCCTGCCTCGGCATTATCGTGAAGTTCGACTACCTCAGACCCGTGTTCGTGTGGGCTGCCGCTATCGTTATCTTCCGTGAGTTCGCTGTGACGTCGCTGAGAATGGTTGCGGCAAACAAAGCGGGTTTGGTTATCGCGGCGGCATGGCTCGGCAAGGTCAAGACCACCACTCAGATGATATGCATAATCTGCGTGCTTCTTGAGCCTGTCATCCTGCCCTTCAAGCCGTTTACCGAGTGGCACATCCTCTCATACGTTACGACAGCCGTTATGGTGGTAATGACGCTTTGGTCCGGTATCGACTACCTCATCGCGTACAAGCCTTACATCGGCGAGACAAAATAACGAGGGATAATATGTTTACTTTACCCTCGATAAAGGACGAATACAAAAGAGACGGAGTGCCGTGCGTAAGAATAGAAAACTGCGGCAACTTCTCCGTGCATAAGACCTTCGACTGCGGACAGGCTTTCCGTTTTGACCCCGACGGAGACGACGACACCTTCACGGGAACTGCGTTTGGCAAAAAAATAACATTTTCGTCTCTCGGCGGAGGAGAAGTCGAGCTGCGCGGTTCTACGGCGGAGGAGTACAGTGACACATGGCAGAGATATCTCTCTCTTGATTCGGACTACGATGAAGCCGACCGCGTGATAATAGAATCAATGCCGAATGAGCGTGACAGAGCGGAAATGTCGGCGGCGGTGGACAGCGGTCGCGGAATAAGAATTTTGAGACAGGATCCGTTTGAGACGCTCATATCGTTCATCATCTCGCAGAACAACAACATCCCGCGAATAAAGAAAATCATCTCGGCACTGTGCGAAAAATACGGCGAAAACGGAGCGTTTCCTACAGCAGACGCACTTGTGGAAGCCGGAGAAGATGGCATTTTCGCTCTCAAAACCGGATTTCGCGCGGGATACATATACGACGCCGCAGTCAAGGTCAAGACCGGCGAGGTAGTGCTCGACGACATAGCGAAGTGCGATGACTACGAAGAATGCACCGATATGCTCTGCTCGATAAAGGGAGTAGGACCCAAGGTAAGCTCGTGCGTGCTCCTTTTCGGATTCGGAAAAACGGAGGCGTTCCCGATAGACGTGTGGATGAAGCGCTCACTCGCACTGCATTTCCCTGACGGATTTGACCCGAAGCCCCTCGGAAAATACGCCGGAATAGCTCAGCAGTATATGTTCTATCACGAAAGATGGATAAACTCGGAAAGTACAAAAAAGTAACATTTTACGGAGACGAATATGGAACAGATTTATACCATACCCGTGAACGAAGCGTTTGAAAAAGTGCAGGAGGAAGGCTTTTGCACCTGTCCGTTCTGCCTGATGTACAACAGACTTGAGGACAAGGAGCTTGATTTGATTCTCGGCGCGTCCATGATGGAGCCTGACGTAAGACTCAAGACCAACGAAGCCGGATTCTGCCCGGAGCATCTTTCGCTTATGTTTGAGAGGGGAAAGAGACTTCCGCTTGCCCTTATGCTCGAGAGCCACCTTGACAGCGTTGCGAAGGATCTCGACGGAAATATGTCGTCCCTTTTCATCGGAAAAACTGCGGACAACGCTGCCAAACGGCTTGACAAGCTCGAGCACAGCTGCTATATCTGCGACAGGATAGAGTACAATTTCTCGCGGATGATAGAGACGGCGGCGCTTCTCTGGCAGAACGATGAAAAATTCCGCGAAAAAGCGTCAAAAGCACCGTATTTCTGCCTGAATCACTACGGAAAATACATCCGCGCGGCTAAGGAAAGGCTTACCAAAAAGGAATTCGCGGACTTCTACAAGGAGACGAGCGAGGTCGAGAAGAAGTATTTCGATAAGCTCCGCGCCGACGTCAGCTGGTTCTGCAAGAAATTCGATTACCGCTACGAGGATGAGCCGTGGGGAGACGCAAAGGACGCGCCGGAGAGGGCAAAGCTGTTTCTCTCGGGCACACTGCACGTTCACGAGGACACAAAGAAGCCGTCGGATGGATTGACTTGACAAATCAGCTAAGTCGGATTGACTTGATAAGTAAATCCTGATTGACTTGATTAACCTCACAAATTAAACCAACTTAAAAAATCACACACAAAAAAACCGTTTATGATTTTCTTCTCATAAGCGGTTTTTGCTTTATTCTACTGTATTACAGGCTCAGTTAAGCTCCCATTTTACTTCGTTTTTGCCGTCTTTGAGCGTTACTCCCATTGCGGTGAGTTTGTCTCGGATTGCATCGGCTGTCGCAAAATCTTTCGCTTTCTTCGCGTCTGCACGGTCGTTTATCAGCTTTTCGATGTCGGCTCTCTTTTCCGCGTCAACTCCAGGGGTAAGGCAGGTTACGGTGAGGGATGCGGGTGCGGCGGCTGCGGCTTTTTTCTCTTCGGCAAGGTGAGCGGCGAGGGCTTTTGCTTCCTTTATGAGGGAGAGCGAGAGAACGGAGTCAAAGTCTTCGATGAGCTTTACCTTTCCCGCGTCGCATATGTCGGATTTTAATACATTGTATACCGATGTGATGGCGAGAGCGGTGTTCAAATCATTATCCATAGCGTCGGTGAAGTCTTTTTCGAGCGCGGCGTACTTTTCCTCGTCTATCGGAGTTGTGTCGGCAAAGTTCAGTCCACTTATCTTTGTTATAAGCTTGTTGTACGCCGTCTTTGCGGAATCCATAGCCTCGTAGGAGAACACGAGATTGCGTCTGTAGTGAGACTGGAGGCAGAAGAAGCGGTATACCATCGGAGAATATCCCTTTTCGTCAAGCAGGGATAGCGTGAGGAATTTGCCGGAAGACTTCGACATTTTGCCGGAGGAGGTGTTGAGGTGGAGCACATGGAACCAGTGTGAGCACCACTTGTGTCCGAGATATGCTTCACTCTGCGCGATTTCGTTTGTGTGATGTGGGAACGCGTTGTCGATACCGCCGCAGTGCAGATCAAGGTATTCGCCGAGGTTGTTCACGGATATAGCGGAGCATTCGATGTGCCATCCGGGATAACCTACTCCCCACGGGCTGTCCCATTTCAGCTCCTGATCCTCGAATTTGGATTTGGTGAACCACAGAACAAAGTCGGTCTTGTTGCGCTTAGCCTTGTCCTCTTCAACGCCCTCTCGAACGCCTACTTCAAGGTCCTCCGCGTCATGCTTGTTGAAAACATAGTATTCGTCGAGCTTTGATGTGTCGAAATAAATATTGCCCTCAGCCTCGTAAGCGTAGCCCTTGTCGAGAAGGCGCTGTATCATCTCAATGAACTGCGGAATATATGTCGTCGCGGGAACTACGATGTCCGGGCGCTTTATGTTCAGCTTCTCGCAGTCGGCAAAGAACGCGTCGGTGTAGTATTTTGCAATCTCCATGACGGTCTTGTGCTCACGCTTTGCACCCTTGAGCATCTTGTCTTCACCCGTGTCGGCGTCGCTTGTGAGATGTCCTACGTCGGTTATGTTCATGCAGCGCTTTACGTCAAGTCCCGTGTGGCGGAGGTATTTTTCAAGTACATCCTCCATGATGTATGAGCGGAGATTTCCTATGTGAGCGAAGTGGTATACCGTAGGACCGCAGGTGTACATTGTGCATTTGCCGGGTTCGTGGGTAACAAATTCGTCTTTTGTATGTGTGAGTGAATTGTACAGCTTCATTTTGTTTGTCCTTTATGTTATTTTTTATTGCTTTTTCGTTTGTTTTCTTTTTCCTCGCGGCGGTTCTTTTCCCAGTCCTCCATGAGGGTGAGCATTTCCTCGCTGTCGATATCACCGCTCATCTGCTTTGACTTCAGCGTGGAGATTATCTCCCTCTCATGCTCGTTTATCGGCTTTATTACGTTGTCGCGGTCGTAAACTATATCCGAGAAAACGGGATGGCGCACGAACATACGGTACGAGAGAAGTATGATGAGCGCGGCGGAGATGATGTAGAGAAATATGAGCGAATAGTCGGGCACATACGGCAGGAGAAACGAGGTCATGTTAAAGAAAATATGGCACACGACGCTCGGAACTATCGACCCGTATGAGACGTACATGTATCCGAACAGGAGCCCTATGAGAAACGCGTATCCGATGGCGATGGGCGTACCGTGTGCAAGACCGAATATCAGCGCGGTTATTATGACTGACGGGACTTTTCCGAAAGCGGGAACGAGCCTTTTCATCGAGATTCCGCGGAAAATTAGCTCTTCCGTGATTCCGGTGACGATGGCGACGCTAAGTACGGAGAAGATAAGCTCGGACGCGCTTGACACGTTTTCGATTCCGGCGTAGGTGCTGTTGAAGCTGTCGACTACGGATTCGGAAAACGGAATGAGCGATATCGTTATCGAGATGAATACATTCATTGCTATGCCGAACAGTGCGAAGGTCGGTACTCTGAGCGGATTCACGGCGTATGCGGAAACCTCACTGCGCGGGTTCTTTCCCCTCATGCGGAAGAGAAGGCACACGATGAACACAGTGAGCAGATTCGCTATGAACAGTATCATCGTGGTTTTGTCCGTGACCTTGGTGAGTATTTCCTCGTAGAGCGCCGCAACCGATTCAGCGGAAGCAAAGTCCTTCACAGACATACCGCTCATCAGGGAGAACGTATAGCCGGAGGTGACGCATGACTGACACCCGAAGAGCAGGAATACGAACAGCACCGAAACAAGCACCGCGCGAAGTCTTGCCTTGAATTTACGCTTTTTCTCCGACTCGGGAGGATTCATGTTAATGCTGTAGTACGGCGGAGGATATTCGGCATTCAGAGGACAGCCGCAGTATTTGCAGAACTTTCCGCCATCCTCGTTGTCTCTGCCGCAGTTGGTACACTTCACTTTTCTTCTTCCTCCCGCTCGTTTTCTTTTGCTTTCATGCAGTCGCCCTCGTCCACGGCAAGAAGCTCTTCGAGATATTTCACTCTCTTTGCAAGTCCCTCGAACTCTATTTCAACCGGGTCGGGAATGTTCACCTGGTCAAGGTCGCAGCAGCATTTGCTCTTGTCCTCTTCCGGCGTTACTTTCTCGCCGTTCTTTTTCACTACGTGAGCGGGAATGCCGACGGCTGTAGAATTTGCGGGAACGTTTCCGAGAACCACAGCTCCCGCCGCTATTTTGGAGTTGTCGCCGACCGTGAAATTGCCGAGCAGCTTAGCTCCCGCTCCTATCATTACGTTGTCTCCGAGAGTAGGGTGACGCTTTCCCGTTTCCTTTCCCGTGCCGCCGAGAGTTACGCCCTGGTATATAGTGCAGTTGTCGCCGATTATCGCGGTCTCACCGATAACAACTCCCGAGCCGTGGTCGATGAACAGCCCCTTACCTATCTGCGCTCCCGGATGAATCTCGATTCCCGTGAAGAATTTCGCAAGCTGAGAGACTGCGCGCGCCGGTATTTCCATGCCTTTTTTGTTCATGGAATGAGCGAGACGGTACATAAGGAGCGCGTGGAATCCGGAATACAGAAGCACGACCTCTGTGCGGTTCTTTGCGGCAGGGTCCCGCGACATGATGGAGTCAACGTCCTCGCCGATGTCGGATTTTATCTCAGACACCGAACGAAGGAGCTTTCCCGCCGCCAGCTTTATATAACTATTTTTATGTGACATAATACTCCGTTTCATAAACTGTAAATCAAAATGATGTTAAAACAAATCATGACATGAGATAATACTCCCACACTTTACATTATATAGCCGAACTGTGAATAAGTAAACCCATTTTTTGATTTTTTAAAAATTATATCACAAGTCAAGGATGTAGCCGACACCTCTCACAGCGCGTATCGCTCCGTCTCCGAGTACGGGTCCCAGCTTGCGTCGGAGATAGCTTATGTACACGTCGCATACATTTGTGTCCGCGCTCTTTTCCCATACCGTCTCGCATATCTCGTCACGACTGATGCACTCCCCGCGGCGGTTCCAGAGCAGCTCGAACAGCTTTCCCTCACGTTCGGTAAGACAGGCGGAGTTTCTGCCGAGAGTTACGGTGAATCTCTCTCCGTCGTATTCGGGAAGTAAACTCTTTTCTCTCGCCGTGTCAAATCCGTCAAGCAGAAGGGAGGACAGCGCGCTCACTCCGACGGGATAAAGCATGAACTTCACTCCGTGCGGGCATTTCCTCCTCTCCGACTTGTCACGGGAGAAAACAGCGGTGCGCACATCGTCCCCATCTTCGGAATAAAATCGCGTGACTTTCTCAAGGCTCGGAAAATCGCACAAAACCGCGTCAGCACCGCGCCGTGTCTCGCACACACAGTCGATGCAGAGCAGTTCCAGAGAAGATAACAAAAAATTTTCAATTTGTTTATCCACAAAAATGAGGCATACCATTCAAAAAACCGCCGATATGTGATATAATAATATAGTACAGTAATTTTATCATACAGTGCGATTGTTTGTCAACCGAAAGTCGGCGAGGAGAGTGTGAGATGGATGCGGCTATGAGTATTGCAAGTGAAATATCTACTCCTCTTCCCGAATTCATGACGCGGGAAAACACCTGCTGCTTCACCGGACACAGGAGAATACCGGACTATGACGCGGCGGAAATACCGAATCTGCTCGACATGACGGTGGGCTGTCTCCTTGACGAGGGCTACAGGTACTTTGTCTGCGGCGGAGCTTTGGGTTTTGATATGCTTGCAGAACAGGCTGTCATCCGCTCAATGAAAAACGGCAGCGGCGCGAGTCTTATTCTTGCTCTCCCATGCCCGAATCAGACGGAGAAGTGGAAAAACACCGCTCTTCTTCGTGAGTACAGGTATATCAAAGGCTATGCGGCGGCGATAGAATATATTTCCGATACGCATACCGACGACTGCATGAAAAAAAGAAACCAGTACATGGTTGACATTTCATCGTTCTGTGTGGCATACTATAACGGAGCGATTGCAAGCGGCTCGGGTCAGACATACCGTATGGCGTGCCGTGCGGGACTTGAGGTGCTCAACATTCACTCTGCTCTCCGCGGCGAGGAGCTTTAAGAAAACGTTATATTCAGCGTATCTTTAAGAAGCCGCGCAATAAATCAGTTTTCCAAAATTCAACAAATATAGAAGGATACACAAATGAAGACACTCAAAAAACTTGATGGCGCACCTATCAGACCCGTGCTTACAATCGTAATGGACGGCGTAGGTCTTGCTCCCGCATCCGAAGCCAACGCTGTAAAGCTCGCAAAAACCCAAACTCTCGATATGCTCATGGCTAAATATCCCATGCTCACACTCAAGGCTCACGGTACTGCCGTAGGTCTTCCGTCAGACGACGACATGGGCAACTCCGAGGTAGGTCACAACGCTCTCGGAAGCGGTCAGGTTTTCGCTCAGGGCGCTAAGCTCGTTTCAAACTCCATTGAATCCGGCAAGATGTTCACCTCCGACACATGGAAGCTCCTTACCGACAACGTAAAAGAACATAACTCCACCCTTCACTTCATCGGACTTTTCTCCGACGGAAACGTTCACTCACACATCGACCACTTAAAGGCTATGCTCGTTGAAGCTAAGAAAGCCGGAGTAAAGACAATCAGAGTTCACATTCTCCTTGACGGTCGTGACGTTGGTGAGACTACGGCTCTTGACTATATTGACCCGTTTGAAAAGTTCATCGCAGAGCTTTCCGACGAAAACTGCAATATCAAAATCGCGTCCGGCGGCGGCAGAATGGTTATCACAATGGACCGTTACGAAGCTAACTGGCATATGGTAGAGCTCGGTTGGAAGACTCACGTCCTCGGCGAAGGCAGATACTTTGCGTCCGCTCACGAAGCTGTCGAGACATACAGAGCGGAAACACACGCCATCGACCAGGATCTCCCCCCGTTCGTTATCGCCGAAAACGGCAAGCCTGTAGGAACAATCAACGACGGCGACTCCGTTGTATTCTTCAACTTCAGAGGCGACCGCGCTATTGAAATTTCCAAGGCATTCGAGGGCGGCGCCGACTTTGATAAGTTCGATAGAGTAAGAGTTCCTAAAGTAGTTTACTCCGGTATGCTCGAGTACGACGGAGACCTTCATATCCCCACCCGCTACCTCGTTTCCCCGCCGGAGATTACAAATACAATGGGCGAATACCTCGCTGACATGAAGATTTCTCAGTACGCTATCTCCGAAACACAGAAATACGGTCACGTAACATACTTCTGGAACGGAAACCGCAGCGGCAAGTTCTCCGAAGAATACGAGACCTACGTTGAAGTTCCCTCCGATGTAGTACCGTTCGAGCAGCGTCCGTGGATGAAGTGCGCGGAAATCACAGACAAGCTCATTGAGGCTCTTGAAAGCGGCAAGTACGACTGCATCAGAGTAAACTTCCCGAACGGAGACATGGTTGGTCATACGGGAAGCCTTGAAGCTACAATCTGCTCAATGGAAGCGCTCGACCTCCAGCTCGGCAGAATACTTCCCGTAGTGGATAAGGTAGGGGGCGTAGCTATTATCACCGCAGACCACGGAAACGCGGACGAAATGGCAGAATTTGACAAGAAGACTCATCAGGTAAAACACAATCCCGACGGTTCTCTCAAGGCAAAGACAAGCCATACGCTCAATCCCGTACCGTGCATCATCTATGACAACAAGTTTGCCGACACATACACTGTAAAGAAGGACGGCAAGTTCGGTCTTTCAAACGTAGCCGCAACAGTAGTAAACCTCCTCGGCTATGAAGCTCCCGAAATGTGGGACGAAAGCATGATTGAACGCAAGTAATCTGCCTAAGGATACTCTGAATTAATCGAATTTTTGCGATAAGTGGCTGAAATATAGGGGCTTTTATCGCAAAAATAACCTTAAATCAGAGTCTTCCTAAAAATCACAAAATTATGAAAGGAAAAAAGGGAAGCCTGAAATATTGGTTTCCCTTTATTCTGTTATGTTCTACAAAAACGGAATACTTTATCGCTCGACGCTGCTCGATAATTTCAGAGAGTACGGCGTCAGACACGGATTTTCCTGTCGTGAAGGCGGAGTAAGCACGCTGGAGCATACGAAGACAATGAACATCACCTTCAACCTCGGCGACTCGGACGACACGGTGAAGCGCAATATCGACATCCTCTCCCGTGAAATAAGCGAGGGAGAATACGGAATGGAGCGCGCCGTAACCCTGTCCCAGATACACTCGGCTAACGTGAGAATTGTGGGCGAGAGCAACGCCGGAGAGGGAACTGTGAGAGAGCGCGGGGAAGAGGGCGACGGATTTGCCACAAAAGAGCGCGGCATTATCCCTATAATCAAGACAGCCGACTGCGTGCCGATACTCCTCTGCGGAACAGACAAAGACGGAAAGCCCGTAGTCTCTGCGGTTCACGCGGGATGGAGAGGAACGGTCGGTGGAATAGCCGCCGAAGCTGTAGCAAAGATGAAGTCTCTCGGTGCTGTTTCGGACAGTATCTGCGCCGCGGTGGGAGCACACATCGGGGTATGCTGCTATGAGGTGGGCGAGAGCTTCATTGAAGAGGTGAAGTCCATTCGCGGGGAAGACTTTGTGCGCCGTCATGTTGACTTTACCTCCTACGAAAAGCCGCACGCGAATCTCAGCTCTATGAATCGCGAGTTTCTCATGTCGGCGGGAGTGCGGGAAGAGAACATTGACTTCAGTCCCGACTGCACCTGCTGCAACACGGAAATATACTTCTCTCACCGCGGAATGCACGGCAAAAGAGGCACGATGGGCGCGGGAATTATGATAAAATAACGCAGTTCAGAAAAAAATTCTCAAACCGTCACTAAAAAATCACACAAAATGCCCGACAATACGGCTTTGTTCAAGATTTGTTTAAATATTCGTGATATAATTTTATGTAATTATTTGTGCAAACGCAAAACTGACATGGAGGTACAGCGTTACTAATGATAGAAATAAACAATCTCGTAAAAAACTACGGCTCAAAATTCGCTCTTGACGACATCAGCTTCAAAGTAGCCAAAGGCGAGATAGTAGGTTTTCTCGGTCCGAACGGCGCGGGAAAGTCCACTACGATGAATATCCTCACGGGATATCTTTCATCCACCTCGGGTGAAGCAAAGGTCGGCGGTATCGACATACTCGAAAACCCGAACGAAGCGAAAAAGCTCATCGGATTCCTGCCCGAACAGCCGCCGCTCTACATCGACATGACGGTCGAGGAATATCTTAACTTTGTCTACGATATCAAAGCCTGCAAGCTCAAGCGCGACGCCCACATCGAAGAGGTCATGAAGGTGACAAAGATAGACGACGTCCGCCACAGACTTATAAAGAACCTCTCAAAAGGCTACAGACAGCGCGTCGGCATAGCTCAGGCTCTCATCGGAAACCCGCCGGTTATAATTTTCGACGAGCCGACGGTAGGTCTTGACCCCAAGCAGATAATCGAGATACGAAACCTCATCCGTAACCTCGGCAAAACGCACACCGTTATTCTCTCGACGCACATCCTCTCCGAGGTACAGTCAGTGTGTGACAGAATAATCATCATAAACGAGGGCAAGATTATCGCTGACGAAAAGACCGAAAGCATTACTCAGGCAGTGGAGGACAACCGCCGCTACAGCGTAAAGGTATGCGGACCTGTCAGAGAGGTGCAGAACGTGCTCTCGCATCTTCCCGGAGTTATCTCGGCTGAGCAGACCGGAGAGAGGGAGCTTGACAGCTACACCTATGTCATAGAATCCGAAAAGGGCGTTGACATCAGAAAGCCGCTCTTCTACGCTATGAGCGAGCACAACTGGCCCGTTATCGGACTTGAAGCCATAGGCATGAACCTCGAGGAAGTCTTCATCAAGATAATGGAGAAAAACAGCTGAGGTATCGTTTTCAGCATAAAATTTTAGGAGAAACAGAAAAATGTTTGCAATATACAAAAAAGAGATGCGCCAGTACTTCACCACGCCTCTCGGATATGTGTTCATCGCCGTTTTCCTCGGAATATCCGGCTTTGTGTTCGCGTTCACTACGCTGCAGAACCAGACCTCCGACGTCTCCGGCTACTTCCAGATGATGATCTTCGGCTACATCGTAATCGTTCCGCTTCTTACAATGCGCTCGTTTGCGGAAGAGAGAAGAACCAAGACAGAGCAGCTGCTTATGACCTCTCCCGTGTCGATTACGGGAATGATAATGGCAAAATTCCTCGCGGCTTTCACTATGTTCGCGGGAACTGTTCTCGTCTCCTGCCTCTACTACCTCCCCCTTAACCTCTACGCGGAGGACGGACTTAACGTAGGCAAGGCGGCAGGCTCGCTTATCGCAATGCTTCTTATCGGTATGTGCTTCATCGCAGTCGGAATTTTCGTCTCCACTCTCACCGAGAGCACGGTAACGGCTTCCATCGCTACTATGGCTATCCTCGTCGGATTTGTTGCGGCGGCGATATTCAATAACCTTATCGACACATATTTCATCCGTTATATCCTCAGCTGGATATCCGTATATTCCCGTTACGTGAACTTCACCTACGGTATGTTCGATATCTCCGCTACAGTTTACTACATCTCGATAACCGCAATATTCCTTTTCCTTGCAGTGCGCGTATACGAGAGAAGAAGATACGCCTGAGAGGAGAAGTGCAATGAGAAACAGCTTTACCCAGTCACGCAAATTCAAATACGGCTCGGTTGCGACGGCGTTCACCATAGCGTTTGTGGCAATAGTCGTTATCTTCAATATTATATTCACCGCTCTCGCACAGAAGTACAACTGGTACATCGACATGACGGAGAAGCAGGTATACACTCTCTCGGACGAGGCAAAAGAGCTTCTCGCGGATATTCCCGATGAAGTCAATATCTACTTCGCCTCCGACCCCGACGTGCTCATGAACGGAAGCAATTCCTCCTACACGAGAATGATCTATACAACCGCTCTCCAGATAGAGGAAGCATTCCCGAACATCCATGTTGAGTGCGAAAACGTTTATAAAAACCCCGGATTCTTCCGTGAGTTCTACAATACAGCGGCTACCGATATCGACTCCGACTCCGTTGTAATCACAAGCGGCAGTGAGGTCAGAGTTTATAAGGCGCAGGCGTTCTTTACCTTCAATGACCCTACAGACGCATCTACGGTATGGGCGTACAGCGGCGAAAAGTCTATGATATCCGGCATTATGCAGGTAACTCAGACCGAAAAGCCGAAGGTTGCGTTCACTATAGAGCATGGCGAGGAAATGGGTAATGCTCTCGCTCTCGCTAATGTTTTCGCGGCAAACGGATTTGAAGTTCAGACCGTGAACCTCGCGAAGGACACCCTTGACGACGACACGAGAATCCTTGTTATCTATAACCCCATCTATGACTTTATCGGAGCGGAAGCAGAGGACGCAAGCACAAACGAAATCGAAAAGATAGACGCATTCCTTGACAGACGCGGATGCCTTATGGTGTTTGCCGATCCGCAGTATGCCGACAACCTTACAAACCTCAACGAATTCCTTGCGGAGTGGGGCATTTCCTACAGCGGCGGAGTTACAATCCGTGACACCGAAAACGCAATGTCCACCGACGGATATTCCATCATCGCGCAGTACCAGTCCGATACTCTCGGCGGCTCCATCTACCGAGACCTGAACAACCTCGCGACACCTCCGAAGACTATCATCCGCAAGTCCATGCCCATAAACATCCTCTGGGAAACAGGCGGCGGACTCAACGGTTCACGCGAAGTTTCCTCCGTTTTGAAGTCATACTCCACCTCCGAGCTTGTTGAAGACGGTCTTGTTAAGGAAACAGGCTCATACAACCTTGTTACAATGTCACGAGAGACAAGAATCGTGGATAACGAATACTACTACTCCTACGTTATGGCGTTCGGCTCACCCACATTTGCTAACCTCAGCTACATTGACTCCAACGCATATGCAAACGAGGATATCCTCTCCGCGTCAATGAAGGCTGTGGGACGTGAAAGAGTTCTCGCAACGCTCACGCTCAAGCCGTTTGACAAGGACGATATCACGGTAACGACCGCTCAGGCTAACAACTGGACCGTCGCTATGACCATTGTTCTTCCGGCAGTGTTCGCCCTTTGCGGAATCGTCGTTATCACGAGGAGAAAGCACTCATGATAAAGAAACAAAAAAAGCTGATAATCACATTTGCGGCGCTGTTTGTGGTGCTGCTCGTGGTGTATTTCGCCGTTATCCGCCCGCTGACAGCCACAACCGACAACTCTTCATCCGGAGTGGAGCTTCTTGACGGCGAGGTCGCGATTACGGCAAAAACGTCAAACTTCTACATTTTCCAGCCGCTCAGCCGTTCCGAGATTCAGTCGATCGAAGTAAAGAACGAGTTCGGCGGATATAAGGTCTACCGCGACGCATCGGATAAATTTCAGCTTGACGGATACATGGGACTGAAGTTCGACGATGAGCTGTTCTCAAGCCTTGTTGTAACCACCGGCACTCCCACAGCGATGATGAGAGTTGCAACCGACCTTGACGACGCGGGACTTGTGCAGTACGGTCTTGACAATCCGCAGGCTGAATGGATAGTCACATCCACGTCGGGCGAAGAATTTGTTATCGAAGTGGGGGACGAGCTTGTCACCGAAGGCGGTTATTATGTAAAGTACGCGCCGAGAAACGCTGTCTATATTCTCTCGACTACCCTTGCGGACACGGTTCTTCAGCCTGCGTACAAGCTGCTCTCTCCCCTCCTCACCGCAGGAATGTCGACGAACAACTACTTCTATGTCGATGAATTCACGATATGGAAGAACGAAGAGCTGTTTGTGAATATCTACCGCACACCCGAGGATCAGATGACAAGCACTGATGCTATCGTTGAAAACTACATGACATACCCGAAGCCTGAGTCCGAAAACGCGTCCGACAAGGCTCTGTACGAGTTGAACTCCGATTTGTACTATCAGGCACTGTACAACTTCATTGCTCTCGAAGGCGACGAGGTCATGGCGTTCAGACCGGAGGATGAAGTTTTTGCACAGTACGGTCTTGAAAATCCGAAATACATGATAAGATACGTCTTCGAGGACTACGAATTTGTGGTTCTGGTTTCCGAGAGGCAGGAGGGCGGCGGATATTACGCTTGCTCCAACCTCTACGGCTACAACCTCATCTGCCATGTCGAGGACGAAAAGCTGAACTGGCTCGAGAAGGACTCGTTCGGATGGATTTCTCCCACACCGTTCTTTGTCAATATTACAACGGTAAAGCGCATCACCATCGAAGCCGAAAACGTTGACGTTGACTTCACGCTCACTCACGGAACAGACGCCGACGGAAACGCAACGCTGGACGTAGTAGAAAACAATTCCGGCACTGTCATAAAGAACGCGGACGTAAACAACTTCCGTCAGTACTACAAGACGATGCTGAACCTGACGAACCAGGAATACGCAGCGCTTTCCGACGAAGACAGGCTTGCTCTTATGAACGACGACTCGAAGATAGTAATGACGCTCACCTGCGAGGGTGTCGACGGCAGCTTCAGCGAGTACAAGTTCTACAAGTACGTTGAAGAATCCACCGGCAAGATAAGCGGAGGCAAGATTTTCGTTTCCGTAAACGGCGCGGGCGAATTCTACACAACGAACGACCTTGTCGACAAAGTTATCAACGACACCTCAAGAGTTCTCAAGGGACTTGACGTGGATGCGTACGGTCAGAGATAAATCAGAGATAATCATATAATCAAAAACTTGCGCGGATGTGGGAGAAATTCCATGCCTGCGCATTTTTTTGTTGCAATTGTCCGGCTTTTGTGTTATTATAAATGTAAAATAATGCCTGCGAGGTGTTGACGAATGAAGAAAGAACTGTTCCGATACTATTCTGCCGTGACCGAGCGTGAGATGTCCGCCGTGGTTATAACTCCCGATACCGACGGAGAGCACCCGATACTGTACGCGCTTCACGGATACTGGGGGGACGAGCATTCACTCTCCGACGACAGCGAGATTTGCTCCGTTATTGAAGAGTGCCTGCCCGACTACACCGTGGTTTTTCCGTATATTTACATAAGCCGTTCCCGCGAAAAATGCACCGCGCTCGATTTGCTCAACTCCACCGCCTACGACAGCTTTATCTTTGAGCTGACCTCCGCTCTTATTCCGGCTGTCGAGAAAAAGTACAGGCTCAAGGATAGAGAGCGTGCGATTTGCGGCTTTTCCATGGGAGGGCGTGAGGCTTTGTATATCGCTTTCATGCGTCCCGATTTGTTCTTTGCCGTAGGAGCAGCCTGTCCCGCACCAGGACTTACACCCGGAGAAGACAGGAATTTCCATCCCGGTCAGCTGAAAGAGGAATTCTTCCGTCCTTGTGCTGATGCAGCAAACTACCCGAAGATTCTCATCTCAGCCGCGACAAATGACGGAGTTGTGGGAAAAATTCCGTATCATTATGCAGAGATTATGGATAAAAACTCAGTACCGCACATCCTTCACGAGATAGAAAACGGCGAGCATAACAATTCCTCAGTCGCGCGCCATATGAGAGAACTTTCAAAACTATTGTAAAAATGGAGATATCATGCTGTCTATAACCTATTCTGCCGCAGCGTCGGGCGTTGACGGATACGAAATACGTGTCGAATGCGCCGCCAAAAAGGGACTTCCGTCGTTTGAGATAGTGGGACTTCCCGACGCCGCTGTAAGAGAGTCAGAAAAAAGAATATTCACTTCATCCGAAAGCTGCGGTATAAATATTCAGTCCGCCGAGATAAGCATAAACTTAGCCCCCGCCGACAAGAAGAAAGAGGGCACTGCCATGGAGCTTGCAATACTCATCGCGGTCTATCAGGCTGTCGGAATCATCGACGGAGCACAGGACTGCACGTTCATCGGCGAGATATCGTTCTCGGGTGAGGTCAGACACGTCCGCGGAGTTCTCGGCATGACGATAGCGGCGATAAACAGCGGCAGAAAGAGAATTTTCGTCCCTCTCGCGAATCTCAAAGAAGCGTCGGTCGCATACCGTGACGGAGTCGAGATCTACGGCGTGGACAACATAAATTCCCTCGTCGCCTTCCTGCGCGGAGAGTTATCATGCCTTGAAAAAGCCGAAGCGAATCCCTATGACGCTATTGACTCATACACCTCCGCCGAGGATATCTCGCAGGTCAAGGGACAGCTTGTGGCAAAGCGTGCTCTTCTCACAGCGGCGGCGGGAGCGCACAATATCCTCTTCATCGGTCCTCCCGGCTCGGGTAAGTCCATGCTCGCGAAACGACTGCCGACAATCCTGCCGAAAATGAGCTACGAGGAAGCGCTTGAGGACACAAAAATATACTCCTGCGCGGGAATGCTTAGCGAAGAGCTTCCGTTTGTGCTTGAAAGACCGTTCCGCTCACCGCACCATTCCCTCAGCACGGCTGCCCTTGTCGGAGGCGGAAAAGTGCCCGCGCCGGGGGAGATATCGCTCGCGAACAACGGGGTATTGTTCCTTGACGAGCTGCCTGAGTTCAAAAAAGACGCGCTTGAAGCTCTCCGACAGCCGATAGAGGACAAGCAGGTCACAATAACGAGAGCCGCGGGAAGATTCACCTATCCGTCGTCGTTCATGCTCGTCTGCGCGATGAATCCGTGCAAATGCGGTTATTACGGCGCTCCGGGAGGAAAATGCACCTGCAAGCCTGCCGACATACGCGCGTATCTCCAGAAAATCAGCGGACCCATGCTTGACAGGATTGACATTCAGGTTGAAATGCCCGCGCTGTCGTTCGATGAGCTATCAGACGACACAAGGGGAGAGACGTCCGCTCAGGTGAGGGAAAAGGTAGAAGCCGCACGGGAGCTGTCGAGAATGCGCTTCCGCCGAGCGGGATTCAAAAACTACGCCGCAAAGTCGAACGCCCTCATGGAAACGGACGAGCTGCGGGAATTCTGCGCGCTTGACGAGGACTGCAAAAAAGTCATGGAGGGCGTTTTCACGAGAATGAACCTCTCCGCGAGGGCTTACGACAGAATTCTCCGCGTGGCAAGAACACTCTGCGACCTCGACGCGGTTTCACGGGAAATCACGGAAGAGGACGGCATGATAGGCGGCAGGATAAAAAAGCAGCACATAGCCGAAGCCGCTCAAATGCGAGCGCTCGACCGAAAATATTTCAGATAAAACAAAAAGGATGAGTTTTTTCGCTCATCCTTATCTTTTTTAGGATACTCTGAATAATAACCTTAAATCATAGGCTTCCTTGGTTTAGCCGAGGTCAGGGGTGTCGGTGAACTCGATTTCGTTTCGGTCGCTTGAATCCATTTCAAATACTATAATCTCGTTTTTGCCTTTTTTCAGCATCGGAGCGGGGCAGTACAGTGTCTTCTGCGGTCCTGCGTCGTTGTAGTATCTGCCGAGGTTGAAGCCGTTCACTACGACAAATCCGTGGTGGAAGCCGTCAAGTCTGATGAAGGTGTCGGCAGGTTCGTCCTCTATCACAAGCTCGCCGCGCATGAATGAAGCCGCTTCCACCCCGCCGTCCGCCTTCTCAAACGGAACCTTTGTAAAGTCGTCCATTTCGAGCGGGAACATATCCCATCCGAAGTGGAGCTGCTGACCGAATCTTACGCCGGTGATACCCTTGTTGTCGCCCATATGCGGTCCGTAGTTGACTCTGCCCATGTTTTCAACGAGAATGTCGAGCTTTATTTCGTCATTAACTCCGAGGAACGGCATTTTTATCTTGTCCTCGCGTCTGCTGCGTTCGATTGTTCCGGCGTACTTTCCGTCCATGTAGAATACAGCTCTGTCGTGCAGGCAGTCGTAGCCGAGTTCAAGCTCCTCGCGAGGTCCTTTTATTACTGTAGAATACAGCGTGTAACCGAAGCTCTGTCCGATGTCCTCCTGGAACTGCGGAGCGGCACGGTGTATTCTCTCAACCATCTTCGGTGCAGCGTCAAGAATAAACGCCTTTTCTGTGAGCTTTACCTTGCCGTAAGCCGCTTTTTTGCTGTTCTCGACAGTGAGCGGGGGGAGTGCGCCGTATTTGTCCTCGATTATTTTGCGTACTGCGTGGAATGCGGGCGTCATGTCTCCGGCTTCGCTGAGCAGTGCGTTGTAGTCGTAGCTTGTGATGGTCGGTTCAAATACGCCGTAGTCGTTCGCGCCGTTCATGAATCCGAAGTTTGTGCCGCCGTGGAACATATAGAAGTTGAGGGAAGCGCCGGAGTCAATCATGTCGCGGAAAAGTCCGGCAAGCTCGTCGGCTTCGCGTGTGTGATGACCGTCGTACCAGTGGTCGAACCATCCGCACCAGTATTCACCGCACATATGGGGCTGATTCGGGCGGAATTTTTCGAGCATTGCGAAGTTTTCCACGGGATGTGAGCCGAAGTTTGCCACGCAGAGATGATCCGGAAGAGTACCGCCGCCGAGCATCCACCAGCACGCACCGTCGGAAGTGAACAGAGTTACGTCAACTCCGCATTCACGGTAGATGTCCTCGATGGCGCGGAGATATTCCTTGTCGTTGCCGTATGAGCCGTATTCGTTCTCGATCTGCACCATGATGATGCCGCCGCCCTCGGTCGAGAAGTGACCCTTCAGCTGCTCGAAGAGCTTGTGGTAGTAGCTGCGCACCTTTGAGATGAACAGCTCGTCGTTGCAGCGGATGTTCATGCCCTTGTATGAGAGAAGCCATGCCGGAAGTCCGCCGAATTCCCACTCGGAGCAGATGTACGGACCGGGACGAAGAATAACGTTAAGTCCGAGAGATTCCGCAAGGCGCACATATTCCGCTATGTCAAGCATTCCGTCAAAGTCGAACTGACCCTCGTGCTTTTCGTGAAGGTTCCAGCAGGTGTAGGTCTCGACGGTGTTGAAGCCGCACTCCTTGAGCTTGGTAAGTCTGTCGAGCCAGTATTCGCGGGGGATTCTGAAGTAGTGCATCGCGCCGGAAATTATGGTGTACTCTTTTCCGTCCATAAGGAACGCGCGGTCGTTGTAGGTAAGTATGCCCATGTAGTCCTCCATGTATTGGTATTGTTTTGTATCAAATATATATTATCATAACTCCCCCGAAAAAGCAATATGACTTTGCAAAAGCCGGCACAAAAAATGAGCACACAGCCTGTTTCGGCAGTATGCCCATTTTTCCGTTTACTGGTTTTCCCTGTATTTTTCAATTGTCCTGTCTATCGACTTCTGCATTCTCTTTTCTACTGCTTTGACAGCGGAGGCGAGATCGTCCCTTTTGCTTTGTGCGCGACCGCCGATGGTTGATGTGAGCGCACCCCACGCATAGTAATACATCGGGTCGTAGTACATTGAGCCGAGTATTATATTAATTGAAGTAAGAGACTCCTCATCACGGGAGTTTTTGTATTTCAGAGCCTTTTCAACGTAAGCGTCGCGAACCGTGTCGTGAGATTTCGCGTTGAGAGCTTCAAGCACAAATCCCGCAAGGCCGGTGTCTGTGCAGTACGCCGGAATAACGGTTGCCTCAGGGAAGTCGCATACCATATGGCGGTAGCTTTCCTGCGCCGCGTCGTATTTCGGCATGGGAAGAACACCGAAGTCCACTTCCATGTCGCGGAAACGGGAGAGGTTCTGCATACACTCAACATAGAACAGTATACGGTTCGCCATGAACATACTCTCGGATTCACGCCACGCTCCGGCAAGCTCGGATACGCTCATCGAGGCGTTGTCGGAGTAGAGTGACACTATCTTAGAGTACATTTCGTACACCTTGTCGCCGAGAGGGATGTATATCGGGTCGTCGTTTGCGTCCTTTTCGATGAAGGAAATGTCTGCGCCGTACAGGAATGCGAGCGCGGTTCTGTCGTAAGGCGTCACAAGACCGAAGCTGTCGTCCTTTGTTATTTCCCCGTCTCCGTTAAGGTCGCGGGAGTTGTTTCTCGCAAGGGTGGAGAAGGTGTCAAAATCCCATGTGCCGTTTTCGACAAGCTCGTACATATTCGGCAGACTGTTGTCCTCGGCGAGCTGTTTGTTGAACATTACGCACCACGCGAGGTCGATGTTTTGCAGGTTCATGTCGCCGAACGAGAGGTACAGACGGTTTTCGACAGACAGCGATGAGTTGGAGTTTTGGTCAAAATACACCGCGTCAAGCTGTACCGTCGGGAGCTGTTTTAAGTCGTAGAGATATCCGGCTGTGGCAAACTGGAGTGAAATGTTCGCGTTTATAAGTCCCATTTCATAGTCCGCTGAGTTTGCGTTCACTGCGTTTTTGAAAGCGGTCGAGCATTCCGCGCCGGGCTTTACGCTGACTATATTCACGCCGTATGTGTCCTTGAGGTAAGTGTTTCTCTCGTATACCGCGTCGTTTATAAGCTCTCCCGTGAGTCCTTCCGCGTCAACCTCATGGCTTTCCCACTCTCCGCATTCCGGTCCGTTTCCGATTACGCGGAAGTCAACGTCGTCGTAGTGAGTTCCTGCGAGATGTGCGGTGTAGTCGGGCTTTGTTTCCGCTTCGGTTTCTGACACGGTTTCAGTTTCGCCGATTTCCGATACTGTTTCGGATTTTTCTTGTGTCTCGTCGGCGTTACCTTCGGAGCATCCCGCAAATGTCGCGAGGAGAAGCGAGAGCACAAGCAGTAATGATAAAGCTTTTTTCATAAGACTTACCCTCTGATTTTCTTTGCGGCGGAGGCGGTTCTTCTTGCGCATTCGGAGATGGCGATGGGGTGGAATCCGGGGACGAAGGAGTACATTGTGTCGTTCAGCGGAGCTTTCCAGCTGTCGGGTATGCCCTTCGCGCCGTTCATTGCACCGACCATTGAGCCTACAGTCGCGCCGTTGCAGTCAGTGTCAAATCCGCCGGATACTGCCGCCGTAATGCCCTTTTCAAAATCTCCCTCCGACCAGAGGAAAGCTGCGGTGCACATTGCGGCGTTCGGGATTGTGTGTACCCAGTTGTACTTGCCGAACAGTCTCCATATTGCTTCCTGAATATCCTCGATGGCGGTGTATTTCTTTGTAATCTCTATCGTGTCGAGGATGGCTTCGTACAGGCGGGAGGTCTTCGGAATCTGCGCGAGTCCCGCTTCTACGCACTTCATCGGGTCTTTTTCGGTGAAAGCGGCTGCGATTACTGCTGCGGTGTACATTGCTCCGTAAATACCGTTCTTTACGTGCGAGAATGAGGAATCCATGTACGCCATTTTTGCTGCAAGCTCGGGGTCTCCTGCGGCGGCGTATGCGTAAATGTCGATTCTAATCTGCGCGCCGATCCATTCACGGTAGGGGTTGAGATAGTTTCTCGTGTATTCGATGGCTTTTTTGTAGTCCTCTGCCTTTTCGGGACGACCGCCGAGCATATGTGACGTGACGTTCGCGAAATTGAGGTAAGCCTGAGTTTCCGCCGTGCATACTTCGCTGTAGGTGAGGTAAGAATGCCAGAATTTGCCGACGTCCCACTGGTCGAAATCCTTGCCCTTAGCTTCGCATACGAGCAGGGCGATTATCATGTAGCGTATGTCGTCGTCGGTCTCCATGAAGCGTATGTTTTCGCGAAGGCTGTCGTAGCACTGCACGCCGAAATCCTTCATATGTCCTTCCGCTTCGGAGTGAGAGGGAGCGTAACCTTTGATGGGCCATTCTCCCGCGCCCTCGTACCATTCCTTGACGTATGACGCGCCGCTTCTTCCGTTAGCTCCTCCGCAGTAGGGATATCTCTCAAACGGCTTTCCGAGAGCGCATCCCGCACATCTTCCGAGCCACGCGCCGTAGAATTTGTCCTTCACCTCGTCGCTGTCGTAGTCGAGTTTTACCGAGGGAATGTTTCCGTCCGACAGAGCTTTTATCTCCTCGTATTCGTCCGGTTCTTTGTAGGCGAATTCACTTGACGGAACGAGAGCGAGGAGCTTTTCATATACGTTCATGAGAGCGTCCTTGTCTTCTCCCGCTTCACCGAGCAGCTTGTCAAAACCGTCAACGCAGCATCCTTCTTCGCGGCGCTGAGCGATCTCGTCGTTAATAAGCCACTTAAGACTTGTCCAACCTGCCATATTGTTGTCTCCTTTGAAAAATAGATTTTTTGAAATAGAAAGAATAGTTATGTACCCCGATTATATCACAGTGCAAAACGGAAAACAATCTCTGTGCCAAACACAACATTTGCAGATTCGAACATTGAGCTTTTAGCGGCAACTTAAAGAACGGCAAAATAACAAGAAAAAAGATGAAAAACGCCTTGAAAAACGGATTTTAACATAGTATAATGTTATATAAACAGCGTTAACAATAAACTGTCGGAGAAAAGCGATATGCAAAAACGCACACAAAACAAAGCGGAAACTCCTGCGATTCACTTCAACGAGCGGGTGGACGACGACTTCCCGATACACATAATGCGCAACTATCTCGAGACAAAAGCGCCGCCGATACATACGCACGACCAGTTTGAAATCGGATACTGCGTCAGCGGAAACGGCATATTTTTCGTGAGAGACAAGATATATCCGTTCAAGGGCGGCGACATTTCCGTCATACTCCCGGGAGAGCGTCACATTGCCCAGACTATCGCGGCGGAGAAAACGATATGGTACTTCCTCAGCATAGACATGGACAAAATGTATTCCTTCGACATGATGCACACGGCTGAGCTGTACCACAGGTTTATCTCAAATCCCGCAAATCACGGTGGAATATTCCGCGGCGGAGAGAACCCCGAGATAGAAGAAATAATAAAAACTCTCGTGGACGAAATTCTCGAAAAGCCCGTGGAGTACGTTTATATGTGCCGCGTACTGCTGTGCAAGCTCATACTTCTCATGACGCGCTCACCTCTCAACGAAGGCGAAAAAAGCGCGGCGGAAATGTCGGGAGAGCCGATAATGCCGGCGATACTTTATATAATCAGCCACTATGACACCGACGTGCAGGCTTCGGAGCTTGCGGAAATGTGTCATCTCAGCGAGGGTCATATGAGGCGGCTGTTCGTGTCGGCACTGGGATATTCACCTCTCGAATACCTCCACCGTATCAGGATAAACTACGCCTGCGCGCTCCTTCATTCGGACAGCGGACAAAGCGTTTGCTCCATAGCCGAGGAAGTTGGGTACACTACGCTGTCGTCGTTCTACAGAAGATTCAAGAAATATGTCGGATGTATGCCCGGCGAATACGAAAAAAAACGTAACTGAAAAAGCCGTACTCACGATTTTCCCAATATAGGAATGTCGCAGAGTACGGCAGTTTTTTATTCGGCTATAGTTGGAAGTCCGTCCTTCATCACAAGGCGGGTCTTTGTAATGTACCAGCTTTTTCCGTTGTCGGGCGAGCCTTGATAGAAGAGGTAGAGCTGTCCGTCGTCGTCGCGGAACGCATACGGATGTCCCGATTCGCTTTCGTTCCATTCGCCTTTTTTACCGCACGGCAGGAACGGCTCGGATGAAACCTTGTCAAAATGCACGGCGTCGCCGGAAACCGCAAGGCCTATCTGCTGCGGAGTGCAGTTGTAGGAGCCGCCGTAGAACATATATACCTTTCCGCCGTCGGTGAATGTCGCGGGAGCTTCAATACATTCTCCCTCATACTTGAATTCGGGAGCGAGAACGGACTGCATAAGCTCTTCCTTCCATGTGTCCTTTGAAAATCCGCTTCCGAGAGGGGACGACGCAGCGCCGACCTTTTGTATCTTCATGCCGTGGTCGCGGGTGGCGTAGTAAAGATACAGCCTTGTGCCGAAAACGACAACGTCAGCGTCAATGGCACGTCCGCAGCACCAGGTGGGAGAGGGTGAGAACACGGGATTTGTCTCGTCCTTCTCGAAGTGTACTCCGTCTGCCGAGGTTGCATGGCATATCTTGTCCTTTTCCCAGTTTCCGTAGGTCTGGTAGAAGAGGTGGATAACTCCGTCAAGGACAACTGCACCCGGCGCGCCGATACCTTTTTCCTCGCATTTTTGCGTGAGCGGGATTTCTCCGACAATGTCCCAGTTTTCCATGTCGGCAGAGACCGCGATTCCTATGCCGAGCTTGTTTTCTCCGCCGATGTTCTGCCATATTGAGTAGTAGAGGTAGTATTTTCCTCCTAAAGCGACGACGCATGGGTCTTTAGAAAAGTCCTTGCCCGTCCTTTTGTCCGTGAAAAGCATGACGTTCTCCTTTGATGTATTGTATGATTTTAGAAAAATTATATATGAATCCGCGAAAAATGTCAACAAAAAATTGACAACGCACGCGCGGGATGATATAATTTAAGAAAACCAATCGTGAGGATGCTTATGAAATACTACATCGACCCGCATAACGGAAACAACGCATTTGACGGCACATCTCCCGAAAAAGCAAGACAGGATTATCATGATATCGCGGTAAAACCCGGAGACAGCGTACTGTTCAGGCGCGGCAGTGTTATTCGCGGAACGCTTGACAGAGCTCAGGGTGAGGACGGTGCTCCCGTTACATACGGCGCGTGGGGAGAGGGAAAAGCTCCCGTGTTCTGCGGTTCGGTTGATGTGAGCCTGCCGGAGTATTGGCATGAGCTTCGTCCTAACGTATGGAAGCTGACAAAGGAGCTGCCGAGCGAGGCCTGCAACTTCATCTACGACGGCGGCAGAACAGGTGCGACTCTGCGGTGGGACGAATACGACTTATCAAAGCAGGGCGACTGGTACGACAGCACTGCCGGCGACCATGAATCACGCACTTTGGCTGACGAAAAGAAGGTGCTGCTGTACTCCGAGGGAAATCCCGGACGAGTGTATTCCCATATCGAATGCGCGGTGTGGGGAAAGAGATGTATGTCGCAGAACGTTCCGAATACCGTGTGCGAGGATCTCTGCTTCTACGGCAGCGGAGTTCACGCTTTGTCGGGCGGATGCCGCAATATGACAGTCAGACGCTGCTCGTTCATCTTCATCGGCGGCGCAGTCTGGAACCGTCAGCTCAGAATACGCTTCGGCAACGCAATAGAGTTCTGGGAGTACGGCGAAAACATCCTAATCGAGGACTGTTATTTCAACAATATCTACGACTCGTGCATAACCGAGCAGGGAAGCGATAACTGTCAGCCCGCTAAAAATCTTGTCATGCGGAACAACCTCTTCATAAACTACGGCATGGGAGCTTACGAGGGCAGGGACAGAATGCTTGTCGACTCCGTGTTTGAGAATAACCTCTGCATATACGCAGGCGGCGGCTTTTCGGCTTTCGGAGATACTGTACCGCGTAATTCCGAGATATATCCCCAGCCAATGGGACATCATCTCTTCATGTGGCGCATACCGAAGGCAAGTCAGGGCGGCTGCTTCATCGTGGCGGGAAACCACTTCTATGACGCTACGGGAGCTGCGGTTTACTCAATAATCTCGCGTGAAGCGGAAGAGCAGATGCGTCTTGAGGACAACAAATACTACACCTCATCAAAGTCGCTCTTTACCCATGTCGGCGGCAAGGATTACGCGGATTTTGACGGCTATATGTCCGATTTCGGAGAGATAGGAGCGGTGTATATTTCCTCTCCCGATATCGCGTCTGAGGCGGAAAATTGGTTTGAAAAGTCCGGCTGCACAAGACAAGGCGAAGCTCTGTTCACGGACAAGCTGCCGCCGAGGAAATACTTTATAGGCTCGACCGACGAGGACGCACTGTCTTATTCCGTAGGCGAGGATATGTGCTTCCGCATTCAGCTTGTCGAGGACGGCAAAAAGATAGGCTGTCCCGTGCTGTCATACATAAGACGCGGCGACGACGGAATATTCGAGGAAGGCTTTGCGGACGGCTCGAGCGGAGAGCTTGTGTACCACACTTCAATCGAGCGCGCGGGATACGTTCACCTCACCGTGACAGCCTGCGACGAGAATGAAGCACCGCTCAAGGGCTACGAGATATTCGAGGGCGGAGCCTGCGCCGGATTTGACGACATTCGCGTTGGAGTGAGCGAACCCGAGGACTTTGACAAATTCTGGAACGACACGATAAAGAACGAGCTTGACACGGTCTCTCCCGTTGTTCTCGAAAAGAAGGAATTTTCTTCAGGAGATCCCGGAGACGTGGTGTATGACATAAAAGTAGCCTGCGCGGGAAAATATCCTGTTTCGGGGTATCTGAGACTGCCGAGAGACGCGCGCGAGGGAGAGCTGCCTATTATAGTGAGATACATGGGATACTCCATAAAAACAGCTCCGATACCGCCGAAGGAACGCGCTGTGCAGCTCTCGATAAATCCGCACGGAATAAACAACGGCGAAAGCTCGAAATATTATGAAAGTCTCGAAAAGAACGAGCTGTCCGCGTTCGGATTCAGAAACGAAGAAAATGCCTCTCCCGAAACCGTGTACTTTAAATATATGGTTCTCCGCGCGATTCAAGCGTTGAGATTCTGCAAAACCATACCGCTTTGGGATAAAAAGAACATCACACTTGTCGGCGGAAGCATGGGAGCAATGCAGGCTGTGTCCGCTGCGGCTCATGATGACGGCGTGACGAGACTTGAGATTGAAATACCGTGGCTGTGCGACCTGCGCGGAATCGAAAAGGGAAGGCTTGAAGGCTGGCGGCCGGAAAATTCACGCGGAATGGACTACTACGACACCGTATATCAAGCCGCTAGAGTGAAGTGCGAGACGTTCATCACCGCGGGACTTGGAGATTATATCTGCCCTCCGTCCGGTGTTACGGCGCTGTATCACGCTTTGGGCGGAAAGAAGCACCTGACTATGCAGCAGAACCGAACACACCCGTATATTGCACCCGAATTTGAGGTGTATGAGAGATAAAAATTTCCCCCGAACCTGCTGAACCGACATATGCAGTTCAGGATTCGGGGGATTTTTGCGTTCATTCCGGCTTTACCGTAAGCTCGACCCATGCAGGAATGAACCCGCACTTCACGGCGTTTCTCACGGAGCGGATATTCGACCACGCTGAGCAGTAGAACGGTACTTTTCCCTGGTCCAGTATCAGCATTGCAAGACGGCTTGTGACAGCTGAGGCGACTCCCATCCTGCGGTACTCGGGCAGCACGTCCACTCCGATTTGCAGCATCATGTCGGCGTCGGCAGAGCATCCCGCAAGTCCGATGAGCCGCTCACCGTCGTATGCTCCAACTGCCATCACGTCAAGCTCCCGTCTCTCGGCACACAGGGCGTTGCTCCACTCTGGGAGATATAATCCGGCTAAATCATTCTGCGTGAGCGTTTTCAGACTGAATGGGCAGTCGAGGTCGTGTATCAGCTCAACCTTCGGGAGGTAGTATTCCGCCATGTAGCATATCCTCAGTCCGGCGGGGGAGACTCTTTTCGTGAGCATATTCATGGCGGGAGTCTCAAAGAGGTGGTAGAAACTGTCGCTCGCGAGGTATTCACGGACTAATGGGATATATTTTTCCTCGGCGGCTGCTACAACGTTGTTCCCGTATGAGATGAACATGAGCGGCAGGGGGGAAGAATAGTATCTTTTCGCCGCAGAGGTCAGCTTGTGCCGGACTATAACGTTTTCTTCTTTTAAAAAGTCCTCTGGTGAGCAGCAGAAATCCGCCGCCGACTGACGCATTGCTATGTCAAGTATGTCTTTGTTTGTCATAGTTTCATCACCGCCATAATCTCGTCTCCGCACATTTCTCCGTTTTCGCAAAATCCGTATTTTTTGTAAAGCCCCGCCGCGTGCTCGTTTTCTTTTTCATATGACAGCCAGACAAGTTCCGCTTTTCCGCAGGGATATGTATGGATAAACTCGATGACCGAATCCATTATCGGGCGGAAATACCCCTTGCCTTGATATTTTTCGTCTATCATGAGTCGCCAAAGAGAGTAGTTGTTCTTTATAGTATCGCTTTCGTTTTCCTCGCCCACTGTGCCGAAGCCTATCATAACAAATCCGATGAGAGTGTCGCCGTCGTAAACCGCACGTGGAAAAGCGTATCCTCCGTCGTTTGTAACAGCGTATGCTTCGGCTATGCTCTCGATGTTTGACGCGACAAAGCTCCTCTGCTCCTCGCGAACATTAAGCCCGCACACGCGCCAAAGATTCTTTTCGGTTATTTTACAGAGATGTATCATGGTGTAAGTTCGGTGTCCTTTGTTTGTTTTTATATAAGATAGCATATTTGCGCGGGAAATTCAACTGCATGAATGTTTAAAATTTGATTTCGGCGGTGTTGACAAAAATTTTTTTCGGTGCTATAATACTACATAAGGGATATACCGTCCGCCGCGCCGCGCACAGAGAGAAACAGCCGCTGAGAAGTTTCCGCAGGAGACGTGATGGCACCACCCTGCCGACTAAAACGGCTTACAATCATATAAAATTGAGTTAAAAGCTCGGGTGGAACCGTGCGATTTCTTTTTCGCACCCCGACAAGTTCTGTGCCGCAGCTTTTTATTTTTTGCGGTACGGTATTTCATATTTATATCAGAACCGGAGGTATTCGTTATGTTTACCGTAAAATTTCCCGGAAAAGAAGTGCAGTTCGATTCTGCCGTAACAGCTTATGATGCTGCCCGCGCCGCTGAGCTTATCTCCCGCGATGTTCTCGCCTGCAGAATCAACGGCGTAGTTTCCGACCTCACAACTCCCATCGACTCCGACGCAGAGGTTGAGCTTCTCACCTTTGAAGACAAGGAAGGCGCGCACGTTCTCCGTCACACAGCTTCCCATGTTCTCGCGGCGGCTGTAAAGAGACTTTATCCCGAGGTCAAGCTCACAATAGGACCCGCTATCGACAACGGATTCTACTATGACTTTGATTCCGACGTAGCCTTCACTCCCGACGTTCTCGAAAAGCTTGAAGCCGAGATGAAGAAAATAGTCAAGGAAAACGCGAAGATGGAACGCTTCACACTTCCCAGAGAAGAAGCCCTCGAGCTTATGAAGGACGAGCCGTACAAGGTTGAGCTTATAAACGACCTTCCCGAAGACGCCGTTATCTCCTTCTATAAGATGGGAGACTTCACCGACCTTTGCGCAGGTCCTCACCTCTTCTCGACAGGCGCGATAAAGGCGTTCAAGCTCACAAGCTGCAACTCCGCTTACTGGAGAGGCGACGCTAAGAACAAGGTTCTCCAGAGAATCTACGGTACTGCGTTCACTACAAAGGAAGCTCTCAAGGCATATCTCGACATGATCGAAGAAGCTAAGAAGCGCGACCACAGAAAGCTCGGCAAGGAACTCGGTCTGTTCGCTATTCTCGACGAGGGTCCCGGATTCCCGTTCTTCCTCCCGAAGGGCATGGTTCTCCGCAACACCCTTATCGACTACTGGAGAGAAGTTCACAAGAGATACGGCTATGTTGAGATAAGCACTCCTATGATGCTCAACCGCCAGCTTTGGGAACGCTCAGGTCACTGGGATCACTATAAGGAAAATATGTACACCACAGTCATCGACGGCACTGACTTCGCCATCAAGCCGATGAACTGCCCCGGCGGAATGCTCGTATATAAGCTCCAGCCCCATTCATACCGTGACCTTCCGCTTCGTATGGGCGAGCTTGGTCTGGTACATCGTCATGAGCTTTCCGGCGCTCTCCACGGTCTGTTCAGAGTACGCTGCTTCACACAGGACGACGCGCACATCTTCATGACATGGGATCAGATGAAGGACGAGATTAAGAACGTTGTAAGACTCTTCGACGAGGTTTACTCCGTATTCGGACTTTCATACGAAATTGAAGTTTCCACAATGCCCGAGGACCATATGGGCGACGTAAAGGACTGGGATTTCGCTACGGAAACTCTTAAAGAAGCCGTAACCGAAATGGGCAAGACTTACGTTATCAACGAGGGCGACGGCGCGTTCTACGGACCTAAGCTCGACTTCCACATTTCCGACTGTCTCGGCAGAACATGGCAGTGCGGTACAATTCAGCTCGATATGCAGCTTCCCGAAAGATTCGAGCTTGAATACACCGGCGCGGACAACGAAAAGCATCGTCCCGTAATGATCCACCGCGTTGTTCTCGGCTCTATCGAAAGATTCATCGGCGTTATCACAGAGCATTTCGCAGGCGCGTTCCCGCTTTGGCTCTCTCCCGTACAGGTTGAGGTTCTTCCCGTATCTAACGCGTTCAACGATTACGGCGCAGAGGTTGCAAAGAAGCTCGATGAGGCAGGAATCAGAGTACATCTCGACGACAGAAACGAGAAAATCGGCTACAAGATTCGTGAAGCTCAGCTCCAGAAGACTCCGTATATGCTCGTAGTAGGCGAAAGAGAAAAGAACGACGGCACAGTTTCCGTTCGTACAAGAGCGGGCGAAGACAAGGGTGCTGTCAAGGTAGAAGAATTCGTAGCGCAGGCTCTCGAAGAAATCAGAACAAAGGCAAGATAACAAGACAAATAAACAGGACTGGCTTACAGCGGAAATGCTGCGGGTCAGTCCTTTTTTGTTCATATAAAATTGTTCTAACGAGGGAGACTAATAAATATATGTATTATGCAGCTTTTATCAGTCGGACGATTATATATCTGTCTTTTTAAGCTCTTCAAGGCAGGAGCGGCAGATGCGTTTGTCCTTGTACATAATTACATCATCAGCGTCTCCGCAGAAAATGCAGCAGGGCTCGTACTTCTTCAGTACAACTCTGTCTTTTTCAACGAAAATTTCAACGGGATCCTTCGGTCCGAGGTCGAGGCGCTTTCTGGTTTCGATCGGCAGAACAATTCTTCCGAGCTCGTCAACTTTTCTTACTATACCAAGGGATTTCATTTTTATAAGTCTCCTTAATCTATTTATTATAATTAACAAATGCTTAATTTCTAATGTATACATAGTTTACCATGTAAATTCTGGAATGTCAATACAAAAATGTCAAATTTTGTAGCAAATATTATATTTATCAATGAATTAACAATTATATAACAAATATCAGAGGTTCTTGTATGATATGGTTGTGTTTCGCAGTTATTACCGTAGTATCGTTTGTATGTGCTGCTGTATGCGGTAATTTGGAGCTTATGACGACTGCTGTTGTCGACGGATGTATGAAAAGTGTAAAAATAGCTCTTGAGCTGTCGGGCGGTGCGGTTTTCTGGTGCGGAGTCATGAGAGTGCTGCTTGACGGGGGAGTTCTCCGCTTTCTCAGCCGCGTTCTCACACCCGTTTTGTCATTAGCTTTCCCGAGAGCGTGGAGAAGCGGAGAGGGCAGGGATGAGATAACCGCCGCGATATGTGCGAATATGCTCGGGATAGGAAACGCCGCCACTCCGTACGCTCTCTCTGCCATGAAGAAAATGGACGGTGACGGGAACGAGGGAGACATGGGGACTTTTGCCGTTCTCGGAACCTGCTCCGCGAGTATAATCCCGACGACGCTTATCACGCTGAGACGAGCCGCAGGTTCTGTTGAGCCGTACAGTATTGTCGTGCCGATATGGCTGTGCTCTCTCTCGTGCGCGCTTATCGGAGTTGTGCTCTCGCGCATCTTCGGAAGGACAAAAGCATGACCGCGGAGAAAATATCGTCGCTTGCCGTGCCTGCTGTGATTCTGCTGTTCTGCTTCTGCCTTGTGCGTGGTAGGGGGAGCGCGTATGAATCGTTCATGAAAGGCGCGAAGGACGGGCTGAAAACCTCTCTCGGCGTGTTTCCTGTAATGACACTGCTCATAGTCTCCCTCAGTATGTTCAGCGCAAGCGGGGCGGCGGAGGTGATATCGTCTTTTCTTTCTCCTGTCTGCGTGCGTCTCGGAGTGCCTGAGGGGATAATCCCGCTTGTCGTAATGCGTCCGTTTTCCGGCTCGGCTTCCACTGCGGCGTATTCCGCTCTTCTCGATAAGTTCGGTGCGGACAGCTTCGAGAGCTTTGCGGCGTCGGTTATAATGGGCTCGGGAGACACGCTTGTGTATGTTATATCGGTGTACTACTCGGCTGTCAAAGCAAAAAAGAGCGGATATGTCTTTCCGGTGTCAGCCTTTGTCGCGCTGTTCGCTGTTTTCTTCGGCTGTACCCTCGCGCGATTGTTTATGAATTAATTCTCCCCTCTGTGCATACCTTACCGTCACTCCGTCAAGAATAGTCTAAACAGATTTACGGCATTATACGGACGGTGTACTATGGTTAAAGGATGTCAGAGAAAGATATACTACTTAAAAAACACGGGAAGCAAGTATTTTGAAGAGGCTTATCTTGTCTTGAAGCGTGAGGAGAACGGCAAAGCTCAGGCAAGCCAAACGGAGCTGTCGCGCGAGGCGGAGAGAATAATAAAGGAAGCTCTCCCGTGTCAGGGCGGATTTGACATTTCGCGTTATACAACAACTCCCGTCATCGGGAAAGCCATGTCGTTTGCGCTCGGAGCCGCGTCTTCGTCCGCACTTATCGGCATAGTCGCGCTTCTCATAAGCTTTTCGTAACACGGAATTACAAAATATGCGGCAAATTTTTACACTCTATGATATATGCGCCAAAATGACGGGCGGAAATTAAAATATTATTTACTTGACGGGAATGTTGACATTGGTGTATAATATAAATATGTTAATTTGTCGCCGGAGACGTGTTTAGTCGGCGTAATTTATCACGAAAAACAAAATAAGCAGGCATTACCGTAAGTGCTCCGCCGCCTTCGGAGTTCACGCGGTACAGACAGTGTCGGCTTTTGTTGAGGAAATTCTGATTGTCAGCTTATGTCGGAGATTTATTGAGTATACTCTGAATAGCAACCTAAAATCAGAATATTCTCGTCGGGCGCAGTTTTTTTATAGCACCCTTATTTCTCTATTGCCGTTTTGCCAACCGAACGTTTTGCGCGGCGCGGCTTTATACTCGCCCTGTGTTTTTCCGAAGTAGAATGTACATATTAACAAGAAACAGACCGAACTACAGAAAATTTAAAGAAAGGTGATCCTATGGCAAAAAAGCAAAACAGCAAGGTTCGCGTAATGATGCTCGGCGGACTGAACGAAATAGGTAAGAACATTGCTGTCATCGAATATGAAAACGATATCATAGTCATCGACTGCGGACTTGCGTTCCCGGATGAAGATATGCTCGGCGTAGACCTTGTGATACCGGATTTCACTTACCTTGAGAAGAACGCGTCAAAGATTCGCGGCATACTCATCACGCACGGACACGAGGACCATATCGGCGGTCTTCCTTACCTGCTCAAAAGCATAAACGTACCGGTTTACGGAACAAGACTTACTCTCGGAATCGTCGAAAGCAAGCTGGCTGAACACAAGCTTCTCGGAGAGCGTGAGCTTATTACGGTAGAAGCAGGAACCGTCTTAAAGCTCGGCGTGTTCAAGTGCGAATTTATCAGAGCGAACCACTCCATTGCCGACGCGTGCATGATAGCGATAAAAACTCCCGAGGGAAACATACTCCACACAGGCGACTTCAAGCTCGACGTTTCCCCAATCGGCGGAGAAATGATGGACCTCACAAGAATCGGCGAGTACGGCAGAGAGGGAATACTTCTTCTCATGTGCGAGAGTACGAACGTCGACCACCCCGGCTTTACTCCGTCGGAGAAGAGAGTAGGCGCGTCGCTTGACCTCATCTTCATGACGAATACCGAAAAGCGCATTATCATAGCCACATTCTCGTCAAACGTACACAGAGTACAGCAGATTATAAATTCCAGCGTAAAATACGGACGCAAGGTAGCGATAACCGGCAGAAGTATGCTCAACGTTGTCGGCGCGGCGGTTCGTCTCGGATATATGGACGTTCCGGCAGGCGCGCTTATAGATATAGCGGACATCAACCGTTACCCCGCGGAGAAGATTACGATAGTTACAACCGGCTCTCAGGGTGAACCTATGTCCGCGCTGTACCGTATGGCGTTCTCCGACCATTCTCAGGTGGAGCTTACTCCCCGCGACCTTGTGGTTCTCTCGTCTCACGCCATCCCCGGCAACGAAAAGCTCGTGTCGAGAATCATCAACGAGATGTATAAAAAGGGAGTCAGCGTGTACCATGACGAAGCGGTAGTTCACGTCTCGGGTCACGCTTGTCAGGAAGAATTAAAGCTCATTCACGCTCTCACAAAGCCGAAGTATTTCATGCCCATCCACGGTGAATACCACCATCTCATGCAGCATAAGGAGCTTGCAGAGTACATGGGCATGGATCCGCAGAACATATTCCTCATGGATATCGGTCAGGTGCTCGAACTTGACAGAAACTCCTGCAAGAAGAACGGCACTGTTCCCTCCGGCAGAATGCTTGTCGACGGTTACGGTGTGGGAGACGTTGGAAATATCGTTCTCAGAGACAGACGCCACCTCGCACAGGACGGACTTATCGTAGTTGTCGCGACGGTTGACATAGACGAAGCTACCATAGTATCGGGACCGGACCTTATCTCGAGAGGATTTGTGTACGTCCGTGAAAGTGAAGAGCTTATGGATAACGTAAAGGAGCTTGTGCGCGGCGTGCTTTGCGATACTCTTGACTCGGGAGTAACGGAGTGGACTCAGATGAAAACGAACGTCAAGGATTCGCTCACGAAATACCTCTACACCAAGACAAAGCGCAAGCCCATGATACTGCCCATCATTATGAATGTTTGATTTTTAAGGAGCAAAAACATGATTAAGCATATTATTTTATGGAAGCTGAAGAGCGAGATGACCGCGGAAGAAAAAAGCGCGGCTAAGCTTGAAGCAAAGACGAGACTTGAAAACCTGAACGGCAGGATAGACGGACTTGTCTCTCTAAGAGTAGTGACGGACGGTCTTTCTACCTCAAACGCCGACATGATGCTCGACTCTCGGTTCACTACAACCGAAGCTCTCGCAGGATATCAGGTGAACCCCCTGCATCTTGAAGCGGCAGGATTTGTCCGCTCGGTCGTTGAGACAAGACTCTGCCTCGACTTTGAAGACTGATGGCAGACTGTAAAAAAGCGGAGCTGCTTTCCCCCGCAGGAAATTTTGAAAAGCTCAAGGCGGCGGTGAATTACGGTGCGGACGCTGTGTACCTTGCCGGAAGAAACTTCGGTATGCGCGCGGCATCTACCAACTTTGACCGTGACGAGCTTATCGCTGCGGTTTACTATTGCCACAGCCACAACGTAAAGCTGTATGTGACGGTGAACGTTATGCCGCACACAAGCGAATACGAGGAACTGTCCGACTACATCCGTTTCCTTGACGAGGTGGGAGTTGACGCTGTAATTGTTGCCGACATCGGTGTTGTTATGCTCATACGTGAGATAGCGCCGTCGCTTGAAATACACATATCCACACAGACAAGCGCGGTATCTGCTCAGGCTTGCATTGCGTGGCATAAGCTCGGAGCAAAGAGAGTGGTTCTCGCGCGTGAGCTTACAATGAAGGATATCATCGAGATACGGAAGAACATTCCCGATTCTCTTGAGATAGAGGCGTTCGTTCACGGAGCTATGTGTATCGCGTACAGCGGAAGATGTCTCCTCTCGAACTATTTCACGGGAAGAGACGCCAATCACGGAGCGTGCGCACAGTCGTGCAGATGGAAGTATTCTCCAACGGCTATCGACCTCGCGGAATCAAACAGACCCGATATCCCCTCCGTTGCCACAGCGTATGAGGAAAAAGGCGAGACGTTCTTTATGTCATCCCGCGACACCTCGATGATAGAGCATATACCGGAGCTTGAAGAATCAGGCATAACAAGCTACAAAATCGAGGGAAGAGTAAAGAGCGCGTACTATACCGCCGTCGTCACGAATACCTATAGAATGGCAATAGACGCATACAGACGTGACCCCGCAGGCTACAAATTCGATAAAGCATGGCTGAATGAGCTTGACGGAGTGAGCCACCGCGAATACGGAACGGGATTTTACTTTACTCCGCCGTCGCAGGATGCAAATACCGTGCATGACCTCGGCTACATCCGCGAAAAGGCATATATCGCCTCAGCTGTATCGGACGCGGCAGTACCCGACGAAAACGGAATGTACGACGCATTGTTCATTCAGCGGAACAAGGTCACAAAGGACGATACCGTAGAGCTTATCACACCCGGCAAGGTCGGAAGAGCGTTCTCCGCTTCGTCTCTCTCCGATGTTCAGGGAGAAAAAATAGAATCCGCGCCGCACCCGTCCATGTATTTCAGACTGAAAGTGCCGTTTCCCGTGAAAGAGGGCGACATCCTTCGTCTCGGAGGAAATTGACGAATGAATTTTTTAGACATACTGAAAGCGTTTCTCATCGGAGTGATACAGGGAATTACCGAATGGCTCCCGATATCATCCACAGGACACATGATACTGTTCGAGCAGTTCTGCGGAATGAACGTCTCGGAGCAGTTTATGGAGATGTTCCGCGTGGTGATACAGTTCGGCTCCATACTCGCGGTAGTTATACTGTACTGGAAGAGACTGTTCCCGTTCTGCCCGTCAGCAGGAAAAGCAGAGAGAAAGAGCATATGGAAGCTCTGGCTGAAAATCGTCATTGCAGTCATTCCCGCAGGCGTTGTCGGAGTGCTGTTTGACGATATCCTTGACAAGTACCTCTACAACTACATAACCGTCGCAGCCGCGCTCATCATATACGGCGTTGCGTTCATCGTTATCGAGAGGATGCACAAGACGAAAAAGTATCCCATAACCTCCGTTGACGACATCGACGCAAAGACCGCACTGAAAATAGGCGCGTTCCAGACACTTTCCCTCATCCCCGGAACATCCCGCTCAGGCTCTACAATAATCGGAGCTATGTGCGTCGGCGTTTCCCGTACACCTGCGGCTGAGTTCTCGTTCTTCCTTGCGGTTCCCGTAATGTTCGGCGCAAGTCTTTTGAAAATCGCGAAATACGCCGTGAACTACGGTCTTGCGTTCTCCCCGTCCGAGATTGTCACGCTCGTTGTCGGAATTCTCACCGCGTTTGTCGTGTCCCTTGTCGCGATAAAGTTCCTTGTAGGCTTTGTACGCCGTCACAGCTTCGAATTCTTCGGATGGTACCGTATCGTACTCGGAGTTGCGGTTATTGCGTACTTCCTCATAACAAAATAAAACATATCCGGCTTTGTATGGCTTTATTGCTGTGCGAGCCGGTTTTTGTCATATATCCTCGCGAATCGGACAAAAATCACACTGACTGTTATGTAAAGATTGACACACGCGCGGCATAATGATATAATCAAGCAGGAAATTTATATGAAAAACAAGGTAAAATAACATGACATATTACGACTATATAACATCGGGCGAGCACAAAAAATACCGCCGCCCCGCATTCGACGGAAGAGATATCGCCGCTGAGTTTTCAGCCGAATTTCTGCCGCCGGAAGAGAGAATGACAAGACGCTTTGAAGCTCTCTGCGCAAACGAGGACGCTCACATTTTCGACGGACAGAAGATAGTTTTCATGCGCACCTCCTCCGATTTTCCCGATGTATTCACGCCCGACGAGTGGACGGAGATAAAAAAGACCCACTTCATCCACGAGCTTGGCTATACTTCAAACGTAACCCCCGACTATAAAAGAGTTATCTCACGCGGATTTTGTGAAATACTCGCCGATGAGCGGACAAACGAATACGAAAAGAGAGAAATAAACGCTCTCATGTCGGTGGTGGAGAAATACAGAGCGGAAGCCGAGAGAATCGGACGGGACGACGTTTACGAAGTGCTTTCAAGAGTGCCGTGGGAAGCTCCGCGTACATTCCGTGAGGCGCTGCAGTTCTTCCGTATTGTCCACTACGCTCTCTGGCTCGAGGGAACATATCACGTCACCTGCGGAAGATTCGATAAGTATATGTACCCGTACTATAAGGCTGACATTGACGCGGGAAGGCTAACCGACGAAGAAGCGCTTGACCTTGTGACGGACTTCTTCCTCTCGTTCAATATCGACTCCGACCTTTACCCCGGAGTTCAGCAGGGAGACAACGGACAGTCAATGGTTCTCGGCGGATGCGACGCTGACGGAAACGACTGGTTCACGCGCCTGTCCGAGATCTGCCTGCTCGCCTCGGGTAAGAATAAGCTCATCGACCCGAAGATAAATATGCGCGTCTCAAAGTCAACTCCTGCGGACAGATTTGTCAAGGGAAGCCGCCTTACCGCTGTTGGAATGGGATTCCCGCAGTATTCAAACGACGACGTGGTTATACCCGGACTTGAAAAGCTCGGATATTCTCACGAGGACGCAGCGGAATACGGAGTTGCGGCTTGCTGGGAGTTCATTGTCCCCGGAAACGGATTTGATGTAGCCAATATTGCGGCTCTGTCGTTCCCGAGAGTGGTAGATAACGTTCTCCACCGCGACTTTGCTTCATGCAAGACAAAGGAAGAGCTCACGACGGCAGTGAAGAAAGAAATTGCCGCTCAGTGTGCGAATATCACCTCATCCGTGAAGAATCTGTGGTTCGTTCCCGCGCCATTCCTTACACTGTTCTTTGACGCACCGCACGGAGATGTTTCCCGCGGCTCAAAGTACAACAACTTCGGCGCGCACGGTACGGGAATTTCAACTGCGGCTGACTCTCTTGCGGCTATGGTGAAGTATGTCATCGAAGACAAAACCGTGACCGCGGAAGAGCTTACCGAAGCCGTTGACTCGGATTTTGAAAAGCACAGCGAGCTGCTGCCGATTCTCAGAAACGAAGCTCCGAAGATGGGCGCGGAAAACGGCGAAGAAGCTGACGAATGGGCTGTCCTTCTGCTCCGTACCTTTGCCGAGGAGATGAGCGAATACCGCAACTGCCGCGGAGGATGCTGGAGAGCGGGTACGGGTTCCGCAATGTACTACCTCTGGCACGCGAGCGAGATTGGAGCCTCACCCGACGGAAGAAGAAAGGGAGAGCCTTTCGGTACAAACTACTCCCCCTCACTGTTCGCGAAAACTCCCGGTCCGGTTTCGATAATCCGCAGCTTCACGAAGCCGGAGCTCGTCAATAACGTAAACGGCGGTCCTCTTACACTGGAGTTTGACTCGTCCGTGTTCAGTGAAGCAGACGCTCCCGAAAAGCTCGGCGCACTTGTGAGATATTTTATCGCTCTCGGCGGTCATCAGCTTCAGCTCAATTCCGTGTCAAAGGACGTTCTGCTTGACGCACAGGCTCATCCTGAAAAGTACCCCCGTCTGATAGTCCGTATCTGGGGATGGAGCGCGTACTTCACCGAGCTTGACAAGCCGTATCAGGATCACGTTATCGCAAGACAGGAATATAAGCTGTAATGGACGGTAAATTTGATATAAAAGAATTCGCAGACCGCGATGTCGAGGGAAAAGTCTTTGACATAAATAAATTCGCAGACCGCGATACAGAGGGCATAATATTCGATATCAAAGAATTCGCGGTACATGACGGAGAGGGAGTCCGCACTACTGTATTTTTAAAGGGCTGTCCGCTGTCTTGTACATGGTGTCATAATCCGGAGGGACAGTCGCCTTATTCCGAAATCATGGAGAAAGCGGGATGCGTGAAGTGCGGCAGATGTCGAGCAGGATGCAGCCATCCCGAATGTCAGCCGTTCGGAAGATGTCTCCATGCCTGCCCGAAAGGACTGCTGAGAGTGGCAGGACAGAAGACGTCGTCCCATGCTCTCGCGAAAAAGCTGTGCCGTGACTCGGTTTTATACGAAATGAGCGGCGGCGGAGTTACTCTATCGGGCGGAGAACCACTCATGCAGGGCGGATTCTGTGTATCCCTTCTCCATAAGCTCGGAGAATACGGTATCAACCGCGCCATTGAAACGAGCGGATTTGCGTCCGACGAGGTGTTCCGTGCGGTGCTTGACGAATGCGACTACGTTTTCTGCGACTTAAAGATTGCGGACAGCGCGGTTCACAGAAAATACACGGGCGTTCCGAACGAGCAGATACTGCGAAACATCGACACGCTCAGAAAATCCGGCAAAAAATACAGGATAAGAGTTCCGCTTATTCCCGGGATAACGGACACTGACGAAAATCTTGCCGGAATACGCGCGCTCACGTCCGAGGATGAGGTGCAGTACCTGCCGTATAACAAGCTCGCGGGTGCAAAATACGCTCAGCTCGGGCGGGAGTTCAAGCTGGAAAAATGAAATAAACAAACAATATCCGTCGGAGAAAATGACTTTGTTCTTGACTTCGGCGGATTTTTTGTCGGTTGACAGAGCTTTATCGCGTGTGATATAATTCAGATAAAACTACAGTACGGGAGAAAAACAATGCTGTACCTTCCGGTAAAACCGAGCTATAACAAAATCGACAAAAAATCATATATCAAGGTGAGAAGCTGCTACTATATCTCCGTGAGCAATGAGATGCTGTACAGCAGAAGATTTCTCGAAAGCTGCGAGCTTATGTACGTCATGAGCGGAAGAATCTATATCTCGGCTGACGGTGTTGAGTACACAATAGGCGAAAACGAGGTGCTCATACTGCCGAGATACAAGGTGGTGAGCAGTGTGAAGAGGACGGACTACCGCACGAGATTCTGCACAGTCGAATTCATCTGCTCGGACGACGTGATATACCCGCTTGCCGGAGCTGTAGTTCCCGTGATGAACGACTCCGTGTATTTCCGCGAGCTTGTCTCAAGCCTTGAGCAGTCCTTTACGGGTGCGGATGGGGACGACAGTTTTCAGAGCGACGCCGTTCTCTTGACCATGCTTTACGAGATACGCAAAAACTACGAGAGATGCGTGAAGAACATGGGAAACAAGGATCTCTCGGGAGACGTGATGAAGTATGTTGACGAGAACATTGACAAAATCATTTCGGTAGACGAGATAGCCGAGCATTTTTCGTACAGCAAGGACTACCTCATACGCAGATTCCGTGAGCAAAGCGGATATACCTTGAAAAAATACATAAACGAGAAGAAAATGAACATAGCGAAGCGGCTTCTCACAAGCACGGAAATGAGTGTGGAAAAGGTGGGCGGTTCGATAGGCTACGACGACATAGATTTATTTATAAAGTTTTTCAAGTATCACGAGGGGATAACGCCTTCAAAATACCGCAAGATTAACAAGTAGGAGGAGACGATGAAGCTGACAATAACCGAAAAATATCTTGTGCTTCCGATAAATCCGAGCGTGAGAGAAAAGCACATTACCATATCGGACGAAAACGGCACTGTCGTGTTTGATTTTGACGTTCCTCTTGACGCGGTGAATCCTAAGTATAAAAGCTATATAAATGTAGAACGGTTCATCGGCGGGAGCTATTATGTGAGCATATCCCCAGACGCAAAGTTTGCCTGCTCGCTTGAAGACAGAATGCCTGACGACGGAATAGATGAAGCGCGTCCGTTTGTGCATTACACTACTCACCGAGGATGGCTGAGCGACCCGAACGGACTGTTTTACTACGGCGGGGAATACCACATGATGTACCAGTACAATCCTGCCGCGCCTGTCTGGGGTAGAAGTATGCACTGGGGACACGCGACCTCGACCGACCTTCTCCACTGGACGGAGCTTGACCCGGTTCTGTATCCCGATGAGGACGGCGCGATGTTCTCCGGCTCTGCGTGGGTGGATTCGGAAAACGCGTCGGGTCTGGGTGACGGTGATAATTCTCCGATACTGCTTTTCTATACGGCGGCGGGCGGAGTTACCGAGCAGTCGGCTGTGGCAGGGAAGCGCTTTACACAGTGCATGGCATATTCTCTCGACGGCGGCAGGACATTTGTGAAGTACGACAAAAATCCGCTCATACCGTGCATACTGTCGGAGAACCGCGACCCGAGAGTGATGTACTCCGCCGAGATGAAGAAATACGTGATGCTTCTCTACATGGAAAACAACAGGTACACGCTGTTTACGTCGGAAAATCTCCTTTTGTGGGAGAGAGCGCAGGATATCGAGCTGAAGGGCGACAACGAGTGTCCCGACTTTTATCCGCTCAAAAGCATAGAGGGTGAGGTGCTGTGGGTGTTCTCCGGCGGGAACGACTACTACACTGTCGGAAAGATGACGCGTCAGGGATTTTCCCCCATACAGAATCCGCGCCCGTTCAATTTCGGCGGAAGATGCAGTCACGCAGGGCAGGTTTTCGTGAGTACGGATTTTGCAAGACGCGGCTCGATAGCTGACAGATGCGTGCGATTGATTTACGAGAATATGCACATGACAGACCTCCCGTTTGAGAATCAGATAGGCTTTCCGACGGAGATGTCGCTCTCGAGGTTCGGGGATATATACAGGCTGCGTGCGGTTCCGGTTCGTGAGATAGAAAAGCTTTACGCCTCGTCGGAATTGACAGAAAACGTTTCGGTGAAGAAAAAAATCGGTTTTTCACGTCATCTTGAGATAGGCGCGTATGACTTGAAGCTGCGGTGCAAAAAGACGGTGAGCCCGTTTACCATAACGCTTTTTGGTGTGTCGCTTTATATTTCTCCCGAGGAAAACAGGATAACTCTCGAAAACTCACCGAATATCGAAAACGATATGCCGCTGTCGTTCAGTATGGGAGAGATTGAACTCAGAATACTGTACGATACGGCGGGTATTGAGCTTTTTGCCGACGGCGGGCTTATATGCTACACTTCATCAGTGCAGTCTGACTACGGTATGTCCTACCTCAGACTGGACGCGCAGGACGACACCGTCATAGATTCGCTTGAGATAAACCGACTGAAAAGCGCGCGTCCGATGCTCGGATAATTACGGCTGTAACTTAAAGAGCAAGAGAAAAGTCGTTTTTTCTCCGTTTTGACTGATATCTTCTGTTGCAATATCCGTCGGCGTAATATATAATGGAATTGAAAACAAAAGAGAAACTTATACAATATTGTTTTTGCAGTAAATGTTTTTTAAAGATAATTTCAAGAATGTTTGAAACTGCAACAATGATGTTCGCAGGCACACTGGTGAAACGGTATACTGTGTGCTACAATTAGTACCATGAAATATTTAGGAGGACAAAAAATGTCAAACTACAAGTTCAACGGAATCGGAACAAATCTTTCCAATCTCGCGACTCTTTCAGACGCAAAGACGCGTTCAATAAGCCCGGAAAACTTCGACGGCGCAAAGGGCAAGGCCGGAATGGCTACCGAAGGCACCGGCGCGGGTTGTGCAAGAGACCTCGGTCAGGGATGGAAGTTATCTCCCTCGGTAAGAATCGAGCCTCACACGACATACACAATGGCTGAAATCGACGGCTCGGGCGTGATAAACCACATCTGGCTCACACCGGCAGGCGCACCTGGAAGATACGTTATCATCCGTATGTACTGGGACGGAAGCGATGTTCCCGCAGTCGAATGCCCCCTCGGCGACTTCTTCGCAAATGCATACGTTCCCGCGTTCAAGCAGATGAGCTCCCTTGCGGTATGCGTAAACCCGAGAAACGGTCTCAACTGCTACTGGACAATGCCTTTTAAGAAGAGCTGCCGCATCACGGTTGAAAACCTCGCGGATGACGTATTCACGCTTTACTATCAGGTAGACTATCAGCTCACGGAAGTTCCCGAGGACTGCGGCTACTTCCACGCTCAGTTCAGAAGAAGCAACCCCGTACCCTATAAGGAAGTTCACACAATTCTCGACGGCGTTGAAGGCAAGGGTCATTACGTTGGCACATACATGGCTTGGGGCGTCAACAACAACGGCTGGTGGGGTGAGGGCGAGATAAAGTTCTTCATGGACGGCGACGGAGAATTCCCGACTATCTGCAGCACAGGCACAGAGGACTACTTCTGCGGCGCGTACAACTTCGATAACGAACACCGCTACGAACCCTTCTGCACACCTTACACCGGCATGATTCCCTACGCTCCCGACGGACTTTATAATTCCCAGCAGCGTTTCTCGCTCTACAGATGGCACATCACAGACCCCATTCGCTTTGATGAAGATCTCAAGGTAACGATTCAGGCTCTCGGCTGGCGCTCCTACGGCAGATACCTCCCCATGCAGGACGATGTTTCATCCGTAGCGTTCTTCTACCTCGACAAGCCCGCGACAAAGCTTCCGGCTCTCCCCGACAGAGACTATCTTGAAATAATCTAAAATTAAAATCAATTGAAAGAGGGTTATAATCATGAAAAAAATATCGGTTCTTCTTTCCGCTATAGTTGTAGCCGCACTGTGCGTAACAGGCGTATCGGCTATGGAAGGCAATGATGTTACTGCATACGGCACGCCTATCGCTCAGACAACCGAACCTCAGGGCGGCGGCAACCATGATATCGGCGTTATAGTCGACGGCGTAGTTCCCGCATCCGACGCAGGCTCAGGCGAACAGTACGACACATATCACGGAAATACAGACGCTTACGAAGAATACTTCGGACTTGACTTCGGCGGCGACGTAACCTTTACCGGATTTGAATTCACGGAAGGCATGCATTTCGGCGACGGCGGATACTTTGTTGACGGTACTCTCCGTCTCCAGATCTGCCAGAACGGCACATGGAACGATGTTGCTGCCACAAACGAAGTCGGTTATCCCGTAGGTACGGCACAGGCTGATTTCGGCGATAACTTTGAGACATACACGTTCGAGTGCGAACCGACAGTAGGTACTGCTATCCGCGTTATCGGTACGGCAGGCGGAAGCGACACAGTTCGTTTTGCATCCTGCGCAGAGGTAAAGGCGTTCGCTACATCCGATATGTCCGGATTCACTACATATGCGGATAAGCTCGCTGCAGAAAAGGCTGCCGCAGCAGAAGCCGCAAATGCCGCCGCACTCAAGAGAGCCGAAGAAGGCTTTATCGAAGGCATATCCACACCTATTACTACATACACCATTGAAGAGATTTCCGCAGTCAGCGGCGGTTCCAAGGATCTCGCAACTATCAACGACGGCTATATTCCCGTTGAAGGCGATTCTTACGACAAGCAGTTTGACACCGTAAACAATATCGGTAAGTGGGAACCCTACCACGAAGAATATATAGGCTACGAATTCCCCGGAACATACACTGTCGAATACGTTGAGTTCCACGAAGGCGGAAACTTCTATGACGGCGGCTTCTTCTCCGACGGTGAGATTTGGCTTGAAGCTCTCGTAAACGGCGAATGGACAAGAATCGACAGCGATGTTTCTCCCGAATACAAGTACGGCGAAACTCAGGAAGAGATGAAGCCTGACTATGAAACTTACACTCTCACACCCAAGACTCCCGTATCATGCGACGGTATCAGAGTATCAGGTTGTGCGGGCGGAAGCGCATACTTCATCTCCTGCGGCGAGCTTATCGTTAAGGCAACAGCTCCCGAAACCGAAGCAGAAACAGCTCTCGAAACCGAAGCAGCACCCATTGAGACAGAGGCTGAGACTGAAGCTGAAACGACAGCTCCCGAAACCGTAGAAGAGACCGTTGTTTCCGAAAAGACTGAAGAAACTACTGAAACAGCTCCTCAGACAGCTGACCTTGCTCTCATTTCGGCAGCACTTGCGGCAGTATCTTCCCTTGGTGCGTATGCTGTAAGCAAGAAAAAAAGATAAACTGAATAATTAGACTATATGTAAACGGCTGCGGTATGGTTTTTGTGCCACAGCCGTTCATAATATCCGAATTAAATGAATAACAGATTAAAAATCTTGCCATTACTTGTGACTTTGATTTTTCTTGCTTCATGCGCGAAGAACGATACTCCCGAGAGCGTCACTCTTCGTTTGGGAGTCGGCGGAGTCGGAGGGCAGGTCTGGGGCGAGAAAGAGCAGACTGTTTTGTACGGAGAAAGCTCTAAACCGGTGTCGGAGGTCGCGGACAAGGGATTTGTGTTTGACGGATGGTACTCTGACGGCGTGAAAAGCTCCGATGCTCCCGTGCTTGTCGTAGATGAGATGAAAGAAAACACGGAAATCACCGCTCGTTTCAGGCAGGAGCACACCGACATCCCGCTCATCGTGATTGATACCGAAAACGGAAGTACGGTAAGCTCGCGCGAGGGTTATCTCTCCTGCGGCGTCACTGTGTCCGACCCGAATAACGACGAAAACTGCGGGAACTATACGGCTCAGATTCGCGGAAGAGGAAACGCGTCGTGGAACTTTCAGAAAAAGGGATACAAGATAAAGTTTAACTCAAAGACAAATCTGCTCGGCATAGGAAGCGAGAAGAACAAGGACTGGGTGCTCGTATCGTGTCACGGAGATCAGTCCATGCTCCGCAACTACATTACAAGCCGAATGGGTCAGCTGCTCGACGGAATTGAGTATTCCCCCTCATGCTCGTATGCCGAGGTGATAATGAACGGCAGTTATCTCGGGGTGTATCTCGTGTCGGAGCAGGTTGAAGAAAAGTCCGGCAGAATCATATCCTCGCAGGACAGCGAAAACTACGACGAGAACTCATATCTTATCGAGCTTGATATGTACGCCGCCGGAGAGCCGTTTGTAGATTATATTGCAGTCGGTTCTCAACCGTATTCTATCAAGTCCGAGGTCACAAAAGAAGAGGGCGAATATCTCCTTGACTTTATGAAAAAGGCGGACGCGGCGGTGAAAAGCGGAAACAAGTCGGAAATGGAGAAATACATCTGCCTGCCTTCCCTTGTAGATACATTTATAATTCAGGAGTTTTCAAAAAACATCGACGTCGGATGGTCAAGCCTTTATATCCTGAAGGAACCCGACGGACTTCTCCATTACACCGCGCCGTGGGATTTTGATTTGGCTTTCGGCAACGACTACAGGCTTGACAACGGAAGCGCGGAAAAGCTCTACGCCGCCTACGGAAGGGACGGTTTTGAGCAGAACAACGGTTGGTTTATAAAGCTGTGGTCGTACTCATGGTTCAGAGAAGAGATTGCGCGGCGTTGGTTTGAAATCGGCGATATTCTCGACACGGTGTATGACGAAACGAAAGCATTCGGCGAGAAGCTGGAAGAACCGATGGAGCGCAACTACGAGAAGTGGAACAGCTTAAAATCGCGCACGCATATGCAGCCCGACAGCATTCTCCGCCTGAACAGCTACAGTGAGCACGTTGAATATCTGCTCGAATGGTACAACGAAAGACGCGAATACCTCGACAAAACATACGAACATTATATAAAATAGGAAAGGAAACAACAATGAAAGCAAAAAGAACGTTATCTTTCTCTCTGGCGGTAATTTTGTCCCTTCTCGCAATGTCATCGTGCAGCCAGGACAACGCGGGTGAAACTACACCTGAGACAGAGCCGAATATACAGGCACAGGCTGAATCGGATGTTCCCGAGACGGAAGCGGAAGCAGACCCGTTCGACGGACTTGAGACAAAAGACATGGGAGGTCTTACCTTCACGTTCCTCACGAGCAACTGGCCGGGTGAAGCCGTGTGGACCGTTGACGATATTTCCGCGGAAGAATACACAGGAGCTCCGATAAACGACGCGGTTTATGAGAGAAACATCGCCGTAGAGGACAGACTCAAGTGCAAAATCGCCGAGGTCAACCTTGCAAGTGCAGCCGACGCGAGTACCGCTCTCGGAAATTCCATCACTTCAGCCGATAACGCGTATCAGATTTGGATTCCGAGATTCCACGACTATCTGAACGCTGCCGCACAGGGTTATGTTACAGACTTAAACAAAGTAAAGGACATAGACTTCACTCGCGACGCATGGGTAAAGAATTCCATTGACGGACTGTCGTTCATGGGATATTCCTTTACAGCCTGCAACGAGATGATTACCATCCACAAGGAAGCCGTATCTTCGATAATCTTCAACAAGAGCCTTGCCGAGCAGTATCGATTCGAGGACTTATATAATGTAGTAAACGAAGGTCGCTGGACGCTCGACTATTTCTCGCAGCTTGTTGAGACAGCATCTTCGGATGAAGACGGCGACGGCGCAATGACCGAGAACGACCGCTTCGGATTCTTCTACCAGAGAGATACCCTTGACGCTTTCCTCGCCGCAGGACAGGGTGCGCTCTGTGAAAAGGATGAAAACGACAAGCCGGTTTACACAATGGATACCGAAAAGGTTATCGACATTCTCAACGCCGCGACCGATCTCATGTATAACCGTAACATATGCTTCAACGTAATGAACGCGACCGGCGACTTCAACGAGTGGATGACAAACAAGTTCATGGGCGACGACGCTATGTTCATGTGGGTGAGAAACGTCAACATTCCGCAGCTCCGCACCATGGAAAACGACTTCGGTATTCTCCCCATTCCGAAATATAATGACACTATAGACAACTATTACTCCGCAGTCAACTCATATACAGGCGCTGGTGTGTCCGTTGCAAATATCAGTGATTCAAATTATCTCGACAATATAGGTCTGTTCATCGAAACTATGGGCGCGGCGTCTATGAATACCCTCTGCAAGGCTTACTATGACGTTATGCTCAACGGTATTGTCGTTCGCGACGCGCAGTCCCAGACAATGCTTGACATAATCTATGCAAACACCACATACGATGCAGGCTCTATCGGATACTACGCAAACATCAGCGACTACATTTATATGATGATGAGCTACAACAAAAACTTTGCTTCGTACAGCGCGGGTATAAAGAAGGCTGTGAATAAGGCAATTGACAAGCTTGAGGGCAAAATCGAAGAACGATACGGAGAGTAATGAAAAAGCTGTGCAATAGGCTTGTTATCTTGTTCGCGGTTCTGCTCGCTCTGCCTGTCTGCGCAGAGAACAAGTTCTGTGAAGTTGGATTCAAGGCGATATCATCCTCCGAGGGGCATGAGGGCGCGGGAATAATCAACGTTATCCGAGACGGATATATTCCGAAAGCCGACAGAATCCGCGAGCAGTACCGTGCTTATCCCGAAAACGGCGAGGCATACATAGGCTACAACTTCGGCGGCGAATATTCCGTGAATACGCTCCTGTTTTATCCCGGGCTTATCGGTGAGGACGGAGGAGAATTTACGGATGTGCGCTGCGAGGTGCTGACGGGCGGCGTGTGGAGCGCAGTTGAAGCTTACTTCACTCCGGAATATCCGTCAGATACGCTTGAGAACGGCTGTTATTCCGTGAATTTTGAACCTGTGCTGGCTGAAGGCATTCGGCTTATCGGCAGTGCTGACTATGTTTCCTGCTCGGAGCTGAAGGTGCTGTGCGATGTTGAGGAAGTTCCGGTGATGGAAATTGACGATTCGCTGTGGATAGAAAGCTCTGCCACTCCGATAGCGACGGTTACAGTTCCCGACATAAGCGGGGGAAGCCGTGATATTACCGACATAAACGACGGATATATCCCGAAAGAGGGCGATTCGTACTCCATGCAGTATGACACGGTGACTGCCGTAGGCAAAAACGAGCCGCATGAAGAGTACATCGGGCTTATGTTCGGCAGGGACTACGAGGTAGAGCTTATCGAATTCACGGAGGGCGGAAACTTCTGGGACGGCGGTTGGTTCGCTGACGGCAGTATGAGAGTTGAGGTAAATATCGACTACAACTGGATAGTGACAGACTTCACCGTAACGCCGGATTACCCGAACTCAAACAATCGCGAGGATTTTCTGCCCGACTACGAAACGTACACCATCCGCCTTGACAATCCCGTGAAATGCCGCGGAATTCGTCTTGCGGGAAAAGCGGGAGGGGAAGCAAACTTCATCTCTTGCGGAGAATTCCGTGTAAAACGAGTCGAGGAGAAGCAGGAAATCGTCGAAACCGCGCCTGAAACCGAAATTGACACGGAAAACGGCGAAATCGCGGAAAATGTTAATAAATATTCGTATATTTATATAATTTTTGCGGTTATAATATTAGCAGTAGCAGCCGGAGTTGTTATTTTGGTTAAAGTGATTAAAACAAATCGCACGAAAACAAAATAAACTCCACAATAGCCTTGAAGGGAAAACAATAACATGACGACAATCGAAAAAATAACAAACGGAAAAACCGCGCTCGGAATTGAGTTCGGTTCGACAAGAATCAAAGCCGTTCTTATAGACGAGGACTGCGCTCCTGTTGCAAGCGGCGGATACGACTGGGAAAACCGACTTGAAAACGGATACTGGACGTACTCCCTCGACGACATCATGACCGGACTGCGCTCCTCCTACGCGTCTCTGAAGCAGAACGTGCGCGAAAAATACGGCGTAACACTTACAAAAGCAGGCGCGATAGGTATCTCAGGCATGATGCACGGATATCTCGCATTTGACGAAAACGACAAGCTCCTGACCCCGTTCAGAACATGGCGCAACACGACAACCGCCGAAGCCGCAGAAGAGCTGTCGCCTGCACTGGACTTTAATGTTCCTCAGAGATGGAGCTGCGCGCATCTTTATCAGGCGGTGCTTAGCGGTGAAGAGCATGTTCCGCATATAGCGCATATCACAACACTCGCGGGTTACATACATTATCTGCTCACAGGACGCCGTGAAGTCGGTATCGGTGAAGCGTCCGGTATATTCCCGATAGACTCCGATAAGCTGTGCTATGACGAGAAAAAGCTCGCCGTGTACAACGAAAAGCTCTCCGCCCACGGTGTATCTTTTAGGGCAGAGGACGTGTTCCCGAGCGTAAGACCCGCAGGCTACAGTGGTGCCGTTCTCACAGAAGAGGGAGCCGCGATTCTTGACGCCGACGGTGAGCTTGAATGCGGTATTCCGATGTGCCCGCCGGAAGGAGACGCGGGAACAGGCATGGTAGCGACAAACGCTGTCAGAGTGCGCACAGGCAACATCTCGGCAGGAACTTCGGTTTTCTCCATGCTTGTGCTTGACAAAAAGCTCTCGCGCACATATCCCGAGATAGACATGGTAACGACACCCGACGGCTCACCCGTAGCTATGGTACACTGTAATAACTGCTGCGGTGAGATTGACGCGTGGGCGAAGATTTTCGGCGAATTTGCGGCGGCTGCGGGACTTGATATTCCGAAATACAAGGTTTACGACACGCTCTACTACCTTGCTCTTCGCGGGGAGGGCGACTGCGGCGGAGTTGTTTCGTATAACTTCCTCTCCGGGGAACATATTCTCGGAGTAAAGTCCGGCCATCCCATGTATTTCAGAAGCGAGGACGGCAAAATGAACCTCCCGAACTTCTTCCGCGCGCAGGTTTATTCTTCCGTTGCGGCTCTGAAAACAGGCATGGATCTGCTTCTCCGTGACGAGGGCGTAAAGGCTGACTGCTTCACAGGGCACGGCGGACTTTTCAAAACCGAGGGCGTTGCTCAGCAGTTCCTTGCCGACGCGATAAACACACCCGTTTCCGTTATGAAAACAGCGGGAGAGGGCGGCGCGTGGGGCATGGCTATACTTGCCGAGTATATGGTAAACGGCGGAGGAAAAGCACTTCCGGACTATCTTGACGAGGACGTGTTCTCTTCGATGGAATCTTCAACTCTCGCTCCCACAAAGGAAGGAAACGAGGGCTTTGAGAAGTACATCGAAAACTACAAGGCAGGACTTGCCGCGCAGTACGCACTTTGTAAATAAATGAAAAAAACGCATCCGAACCGACTGCCAAACCTTCCATTCGTTAGTTTTTGTTCTAACTCTTGGGGGCAGGGCTGGCAAAATCAAACGGCGGGTGCGTTATTTTTATGCAGCAAAAAAGCCCTGAATCAATACAGAATCAGAGCTTATGTAACGGAGAAGGAGAGATTTGAACTCTCGCGCCGGTTAACCCGACCTACACCCTTAGCAGGGGCGCCTCTTCGGCCTCTTGAGTACTTCTCCGTAGTGTGAAGTTCAGCTGCGACCGTCTCATTACAGCTGCTTATTTATTATAATACAATCGCACCGCTTTGTCAAGAGCTTTTTTGTATTTTTTTATGATTTCTCCCGAGCCGATATGCATGATACGCTCAGCGTAGAGCTACATAGTATATTTTCGCCGTAAAAATAATATTTACAATAAAAATGTAAAATAATATTTGACAAATCAGGATTTATAGGGTATAATAATATGGTATCTTAGAATGTGTAACTGTCGGTTACAGTATATTTCCCAGAGGACGGGTGTATGCCAAGGTTTTTTATTACAGGTTCCGACGCGTTTCGGGAAAATGACACGTTCCCCATAGTCGGAGAGGACGCACTGCACATCACACGCTCACTGAGAATGCGTCCGGGAGAAAAGCTCACTGTGTGCGACGAGGGCGGAGTTGAGTACGATACGGAGATTTATGACATCACCGGAGCGGAAAACGTCGTCGTAAAGGTGCTGTCGGCGAAAAAGTCCGAAAACGAGCCGCCGTACAAATGCACTGTGTATCAGGCTCTCGTAAAAGGAGACAGATTCGATACGGTGCTGCAAAAATCCGTTGAGCTCGGTGCGGCTGAGATAGTGCCTGTGATAACATCGCGGTGCATGGTCAAGCTCGAGCCGAAGGACTACGCGAGAAAGACCGAACGCTGGCAGAAGATAGTCTCAGAAGCCGCCAAACAGTGCGGTCGCGCGAGAATACCTGTCGTTCGTGAGCCGATGCCGTTTGAGTCTGCCGTGGAAGAAAGCGCAGGTACGACACTCCCGCTGTTCTGCTACGAGGGAGAGGGTACGCTTCCGCTGTCAAGATACACAAGTGAAGTGCGTGAGATTGAGTCAGCCGCGGTCATGATTGGTCCCGAGGGCGGATATTCATCGGAAGAAGCACTTTACGCGAAGAAACACGGAATGCTCATGACAGGGCTTGGCAGACGGATTCTGAGGACAGAGACCGCGCCGCTCTTTGTGCTGTCGTGCCTGTCGCTAACATATGAACTGTAAAACGCGCAATAAATTATGATAATCTGAAAGGAGAAAGCTCGTTCCGCAGAATGAATGGGCTTACCGCTTAATGGATATGGCTAAGTCAACTAAAGTCAGCGCCAAAAACAATATGACGTCACTGAATAAAGGCAAGGCGGGAAGAATCGTCTTTGTCCGCATACTTATCATCGCTCTCGTTGATATAATCGTTTCCTCTCTCTTTGATTTCGTCGGCGGAGAGGCTATGCGTGAGCTTGAATTCCACCGTCATGTACATACGCCCCTCAAGTATGCGTTCGGCGTACTCCTTGTGCTCGCTGTCGCGTTCCTTGTTTATACGCTCGTTAAGAAGATCGACACCTCTGCATGGTTCATGACTCCGGTTATGATAACGGCAGTGTCACTTTATCTTTTTGTCACCGCTATGTTGTACGAGAGATTCAGAACCACTCCGTTCCTGTTCTATACAATGACAATTGTGGTCAGCGTTCTCTTCGCGGTCTACTACATCTACACTGTACTCATGTACAAAAAATAAGATATTTTAACTTTTCAAAATGCAAAGCTTGGTATTCTGCGGGTCAGTTTATCAGGCTTTTACTTTAAATTTTTGTGTTCGTTTTGCTCCGATAAGCTCAAAAATGGAAATGCATGGAAAAAATCCGGCATATAAGCCGACTATTAACAAAAAAAACTGCAAAAATATATGAAAAATCCTTATTTTCCTATTGAAAAAATACAAATTATAATGTAAAATATAGTGTAGTATATACAATGATTAAAAAATAATATTTGTGGAAGGGGCATCATATGTCAAATCGTTTATTTCAGGGAATAATTCATCAGATGAGGGATGCTGTAGACAGGATCATCGGCGTCATTGACGACAACGGTGTAATCATAGCTTGCAGCGAGCTTGTGAAGATAGGCGAAATGCGACAGGGAGTTCGTGACGAGCTTGCATACACTTCCGATGCGATAACCTCCGGAGGCTACACATACAAGCCGATAGGAACAAGCTCAAAGTGGGAGTATATCGTTTTCATCGAAGGTGAAGACAAATACGCCGAAAAAATCGCTACAATTTTAGCTGTGTCTCTCTCAAATATCAAAAACCTTTACGATGAAAAATACGACAAGAACTCGTTCATCAAAAACATCATTCTCGACAACATCCTCCCGAGCGATATTTATATAAAGTCAAAAGAGCTTCGCTTCAACGCCGAGGAGTCGAGAGTCGTATTCCTTATCAAATTCCATTCAAAATCCGACGTGCTCTCGTTTGATATGGTTCAGAACATCTTCCCCGACAAGAACAAGGACTACGTTATCTCCACAGGCGAGACTGACATCGTTCTCGTAAAGGAAGTAAAGCCCGGAACCGACATCAAGGAAATCGAAAAAATCGCGAAGAACATCGCCGACACTCTCAACGCCGAATTCTATGTTAAGGTTTCAATCGGTATCGGTACAGTAGTCGACAACATCAAGGATCTCGCGCGCTCCTACAAGGAAGCTCAGGTTGCGTTTGAAGTCGGCAAGGTATTCGACACGGAAAAGAATATCATAAGCTACGAAAACCTCGGTATCGGCAGACTTATTTACCAGCTCCCGACAACGCTCTGCGAAATGTTCCTTCAGGAAGTATTCAAGAACGGCTCGCTTGATTCACTCGACAGAGAAACACTCATGACTATTCAGGCGTTCTTTGAAAACAACCTCAACGTATCCGAAACCTCACGTAAGCTGTTCGTTCACAGAAACACTCTCGTTTACAGACTTGAGAAGATCCGCAAGCTGACCGGACTTGACCTCAGAGAATTCGACCATGCCATCACGTTCAAGGTCGCGCTTATGGTTAAGAGATACCTCACAACAAAGCCCGTTAAGTATTAATCCGAAAAGAATTATCAGAGATTTAGGATGCTGTAAATCAGTGTCCGGTGGAAACTCTCCGAAAGGCAACACTGCTCTGTGTGCTCATGTAGTGCGCGGCGGTATTGCCTTAAATCTTTTATAATGCGCCTTTTTATAAAATACACAAGGAAAATACAAAAACAGTATATAAAAAACGGCGTATTCACCTCATTGGACATGCTCTCGAAAACTCAAGTTGTGCAATGAGTAGGACTGATACGGACGGCAACATTTCCCAAAGGAAAGGAGAGAGAGTTCTGCGGTTGTTTTGAAGCAATGCGAGACTGCCGCGATAACGCTCCCGCACATTCTAATAAATGATAGATTTTGTTAACGTTAAAAAGGCGTACCCGAACGGAACTATGGCTCTGCGCGGAATAAACCTTCACATAGACGACGGCGAGTTTGTGTTCATTGTCGGACATTCCGGAGCCGGAAAAACCACACTGATGAAGCTGCTGCTCCGCGAGGAAAGGGTAAGCTCCGGCAAGCTGACTGTAGGGGACTATGACCTCAGCCAAATGTCGAACTTCAAAGTCCCGTACTACAGACGAGAGCTTGGCGTAGTGTTCCAGGACTTCAGACTGTTCCCGAAGAAAACCGTGTACGAAAACGTAGCCTTTGCAATGGAGGTGGTAGGAACTCCGCGCAAGAAGATTGCAAGACGAGTTCCCGCGATACTTAACACCGTAAACCTTGCCGGAAAGCAGGATTCGTTCCCGAATGAGATATCCGGCGGTGAACAGCAGAGAGTTGCGCTTGCCCGTGCTCTTGCAAACAATCCGAAGGTAATCATCGCGGACGAGCCTACCGGAAACATCGACCCGAAAATGTCTCTTGAGATAATGTCGCTTCTTGTAAAAATAAACAAGCTCGGCAAGACTGTCATAGTCGTAACTCATGAGAAAAACCTCGTCGACTACTATAAACAGCGCGTCGTAATGCTTCAGGACGGTCTTATAGTTGAGGACAGAGTGGGAGGTATGTTCGATGAAAAGATATAATATCTTCTATTTCATAGGTCAGGCACTCTCCGGACTCTGGCGAAACGGCGTCATGAGCTTTGCGTCGATAGCAGTGCTTATGAGCTGTCTTGTCGTTATCGGCGGATTCTCACTTCTTGTGGAGACTATCAACCTGAACCTCGAGCAGTTCGGCGTTCTGAAAGAAATCGTAGTATTCTGCGACAAGGACGCGACCGAGGATGAAATCGTTGCGATAGGCGATAAGATAGGAAAGCTCGACAATATAGAAAAAATCGAGCGCGTCACAAAGGAAGAGGGACTGGAGTACATGAAGTCGAAATACGACGTGTATGCAGACGTGACAAACGAGCTGAACCCCCTTCCCGACAGATACGACGTCACCTACATCGACAACGACAAGGTATCGGAGCTTGACTACCAGCTCAGACAGATAGACGGCATAACGAAGGTAAACAACCGCTTTGAGCTTGCAACGACCCTAGAAAACTTCAAGAGCGGCATCATGCTCGTGTTCGTGTGGTTCCTCATCATACTTGCCGTCGTAAGCATCTTCATTATTATAAACACAATAAAGCTCTCCGTTTTCTCGAGAAGAAACGAAATAAGCATAATGCGTTACGTCGGCGCTACGGGATGGTTCATTTCTCTTCCGTTCGTGTTTGAAGGCATTATTATCGGTCTTTTCGCCTCCGTCTGCGCTTATTTTATCGAGTGGTACATCTATTCGTACATTGAAACACTCATAATGACCGACCTTCAGATGATAACGATAATGCAGTTCTCAAGCATCGGAAACATAGTTCTGTGGGGCTTCATCGGAATCGGCGTCGTGACGGGTATAATCGGCTCGTGCATTTCGCTGAACAAGTATCTCAAGCAGTAAAAGGCAGGGATTATGAAGAAACTTAAGCTGAAAATTATGTCGGCTTTAATAATTGGCAGTGCAGTAGTCGGGATATGCTACCCCACACAAATAGCTGTGGCGGCGGACGGAAACCTGACAGACGCGACTGTGCAGTCCTATGAGGATCAGATAGCCGACATTCAAAGAAAAAAGGATCAGGCGTTAAACGCCCTTACAAACATACAAACCGACAAGACAAGCACGTGGAACACCATCACGGAGCTTGACAAGGTAATAGAATACAACAACCAGATGAAAGGACTTGCCGAGGGACAGATAGACGAGCTGAACAAGTCAATAAATCAGAAAACGGCTGACATCGAGGACAAGGAAAACCGCATCGAAAAGCAGGAAAACGCTTTCCTCGAGAGAATGGCTGACGTTTACATGGACGACAATTCCGACTATATCGAGATAATCCTCGGCTCGGAAAGTCTGCTCGATTTTCTCACGAAGCTCGACTACGTAAACGCGATTTTCGACTTTGACGCGGAGGTTATCACTGACCTTACCGCTACCAAGGAAGCTCTTGAAGCCGACAAATCCGCGCTTGACGAGCAAATGGCTACACAGCAGCTTCGAGTTGCCGACTTTGAGAACGCCATTCAGGAAAATCAGGCGGCGTACGACGACAAGCTGAACTATATGTCAAGCCTTGAAGCAAACGAAGCCGACTGGATAGAGACATACAACTACAACAAGCAGCTTGAGGAAGAACTGAACGCCGAGCTTGAAAACTATCTCGCGGAGCTTCAGAGAAAGAGCCAGTCCGTGTATATCGGCGGTGATGTAGGCTGGCCTCTTGACGCGAACGCCTCGTACTATATTTCATCCGAGCAGGGATGGCGAGACTTGTACGGCGTACAGGACTACCACCTCGGACTTGACATAGCCTGCGCGAACGGTACTGATGTATTTGCGGCAAACGGCGGAACTGTCCTCAAAAGCGAGATGCACTGGAGCTACGGCAACTATGTGCTTATCGACCACGGCGGCGGAATTTCCACACTTTACGCTCATATGTCGGACAGACTTGTTTCGGCGGGAGATACGGTTTCTGCGGGACAGATAATCGGACACGTCGGACTTACGGGAAACACCTTCGGATACCATTTGCACTTTGAAGTCCGCGAAAACGGAACGGTTGTCAACCCTAGAAACTATCTCACCTTCCCGTAATATTCGGTTGACCGTCAACCCCGGAAACTACCTGACATTCCCGTAATATTCGGTTGACCGTCAACCCCG
>Ga0129314_1000230_pt1 | contig 68031 bp, 56 predicted proteins | sample O1111metagenome_FD_94431 | JGI IMG/M metagenome (GOLD analysis project Ga0129314, IMG submission 94431) | Orangutan individual fecal microbial communities from fecal samples from Wisconsin, USA - O1111 metagenome | ecosystem: Host-associated > Mammals > Digestive system > Large intestine > Fecal... | reverse complement strand
TGAAGATTTTGATGCGTTTCAGTTCTTTCTGGGACAATGTCACTCGCTCCTGTTTCATGCGCCTGTTATCGTATCGGAGTGACATTTTCTCTGAGCGGTTATGGGGTGACTTTATCACTGAGCTATGGCAAAGCTTCAAATTGACCTTTGACAAAGGAATCCAAGTCTGGTATAGTACGTGTCGCGTTCATGGATGGGGTTGTAGCTCAGTCGGTTAGAGCGTCGGCCTGTCACGCCGAAGGTCGAGAGTTCGAGTCTCTTCAGCCCCGCCATTTTTCACGCGGAAGTAGCTCAGGGGTAGAGCACAACCTTGCCAAGGTTGGGGTCGCGGGTTCAAATCCCGTCTTCCGCTCCATTAAAGAATGAAAGCCCTGCCGTATGCGCGGCGGGGCTTTTTCGTGCTTTTCGTCAGGCCGGCTGTTTGTTTCGTAAGAAAACTATACGTCTCGACAGACTTTCCGACGCGGGGAATTCTCTTTTGAGGTCTTATCAGGTATGATAAATGAGATCGCGGCAAAAATGAACATCATGATAAGGAGCGGATTGATCCATGCTTGAAAACATCGCGGCGCGTCTGCACGTCAGTCCCGAATCGCTGGAAGAGGAACTGCGGACTTTTTTCGTTACCACTGTCGGCACCCTGCTCTACTGCGTCGGCACCGTTTTCTTCATCAAACCGGCAATGCTGCCCAACACGGGCGTCATGGGCGTTTGCCTGTTCCTCAACTACCTCAGTGACATTCCGCTGGGGCTCAGCAACGCAGTGTTCAACTTCGCGCTTTTCCTTTTCGCTTATAAGATGCTTCCCAAGCGCTTTTTTTACTGGACGCTCTACTCCACCGTCCTGATGTCGCTGGGCATGGAATTTTTCGCGCGCTTCCCCGCGCCGGTCATCGCTGACCGCATGCTGCTGGTCGTCGTCGCAGCCGTACTGCACGGCATCGCGCTGGCCACTGTGTTTTCAGGCGGCGGCTCCACCGGCGGCATCGACATCCTGTGCGTCGCGGTACGGCGCAAAACGGGCGTGGAGCTGGGCAACATTTCGATGCTGCTGAACTTCGCCGTGATCCTGCTGTTCTTCTGGGTCGTCTCGGTCGAGAACGTCGTCTACGGACTGCTGCTGTCCTACATTACCTCACTGGTCATGAACGGCGACCTGCGGGCCTTCTCTTCGCGCAAGGAAGCCATGATCATCACCAGCGAAGCGGAACTGGTGCGCAACTATATCGTCTACACACTGCACCGCGGCGTGACGATCTTCGACGCCCGCGGCGGCTTCAACGCCGAACCACGTCACGTGCTGGTAACGCTGCTCGCTCCGCGTCAGGAGATTCAGCTTAAGCTGTTCCTCAAAGAACACGACCCCAACGCCTTCCTGCGTCTCTCCGTCGCCTCGGAAGTGCTGGGCAAGGGCTTCCAGAAGTGGGAAGAATAATCCGGACATAAAAGAGCAGAAAGAAGAGACCGTCTCAAAAGCCAATTGAGACGGTCTTTGCTATTTATCCAGCGTCAGAGCACTGCGTACAAGCGGAACAAAACGATATCCCTTGCCTTTAAAGACCTCGCTACAGTTTGGAGACAGCTTCTTCAAATTTCTGCGGGAAACGCGGCTCGAGAAGAATTTCAGAGCCGCCCACGCTGCTTCAGCGAGCTTTCAACTTCAACTTTTGCTTTCTTCACGAATGAAAGCATCTCTTTATTCAGCGGATAGCGGACAACACAGCCAGGAGTAAGAATCAGATGGCGGCCGCCAAGCGCGAGAATGCTCTCGTAGATTTGATGATACAGTTCATTTTTATGAGCATTGGTAATATCCATACGCTCCAAGCCGCCCATCAGACACTTTCCCGTCAGATCAAACGCTTCCGGCACGGCAGGCAGAGACTCCCCGGCATGCCAGTTGAACACGTTTACAGGATAGTCCTTTAAAAGCTCAAACATGATGTTTGCACCATGAGCATGAATCGTGTTGAACCACCCATCCTGCACAGATTCAAGCACTTGCAGGTCATAAGGTTTACCGTATTCTGCATACAGACTGCCGCTTACCTTATCGTATGAGCTTAACTGGCTGGCAAAAAACACACCGTCCGCCCCCATAGCAATAGCCCGTCGAGCCAAATCCACCGTAGTCTGCGCAATGACCGTTAAAGCTTTTTTCACCTCGGCGCCGTATCCCTGCGCAATATGCTCCGTTACTTTTTTGTTGGAGATTTTATCGGCCAGCGTTAAAGGGCTGAAAATTGTAAAAATTACAGGGACATTTTCCCCCTTCACCTTTTTAAGAATCAGCTCCAGAGAACGCAGCTCACGCGCCAGCACAGGGTTGTCCAACGAAAGCGGCGACAGTTTCGTCCAGTCCGAAGCGTCGCATATGGGAGTGGAGATTATTTTGGCGACGCCTCCTTTTTCAATATCCGAGTAGTCAATTTTACAGCCAAAGCATTCCACGCCGTACATGCCATTATTCATCGTCTTGATGAAATCCAGATCATATTCACGATAAAAGTCATAAGTCATCGCCGACAATCTCTCAGGATCAAGATCAATGCCAGGAAGATGCGTCCAGAAAGAGTAGGGCACCTGATCTGTTTTTTCACCGCGGATCGTCGCCTGAATTCGTTCTCGTTTATTCACAAAAAAAGCCTCCTGACTAGAAATATTTTATCATTTTTCGCTCTATTTCTATGCTATGATGCTTCTATTCATTGAGCTGATTCATAAACGTTCACCGGGAAGGAGGATATGGCGGTCCTGCACGCTATTTTACCGCTATACAAACAATCTATGAATTTTCTCAACCTGGAGTATTTTCTTGCTGTCGCCAAAGAATTGAATGTTACAAAAGCCGCAAGCGAACTTAATGTCTCTCAGCAGGCTCTGAGCAAACACATATTGAATCTTGAAAGAGAGATGAACCTCATTCTGTTCGAGCGCAATAAACAGCTCGAGTTGACAGAAGCAGGCTCCTGCTTTGTAACGTATGCAAAACAGATTCTTGCGCTGAAATCTCAGATGCTGACACAGATGTCCGACATTATCGAGCGCAAAGACAGCAACATACGAATTGGAATCACTCAGGCCCGAAGTTCAGTTTATCTTCCCCACCTCTTGTCAAAATTTTGCAAAAGCTTTCCTGAGGCAAAAATCCATCTGACAGAAGATGCTTCTGAAATAATTTTTTCTGACTTAGAAAACGATAAGCTGGATTTGGTCATCGGCATCGAACCTTATGACAAACTCAACTTTACATCAATTCCATTATGCGTTGAAAACTACGCTATTATAGCAGTCCCTGAAATACTGGAAAAACACCTTTTACCCTCGGAACTCGAGCAACTGAAGGCTCATCCCGATCAAGCTGCTATTGAGACTTTCAAAAACTGCCCATTCCTTTGTTTTGATCATACAAAACGGATTGGTAAAATTTTCTTAGAAACATGCAAAAAAATTGGTTTCCAGCCAAACATCATCATTGAATCAAAGAGCCTTAACACCCTCATTTATCTTTGCGCATTGGGACTAGGAGTAACAATCTGCCCCCTTGTGCATCTAGAGATCGCAACGAAACAGTCAGAAAAACTCAAACTACTCAAAATCTTTCCTGTCACGGATTTGCCGATGCAGACTCAAATTATGTTGACAACTCAACGCAATCGCTATGTTTCTAAACTTACTCGAGAATTCATAAAAATTGCAACGGAAGAATTCAAATTTTCGCAGGAGCTATTAATGACCGATGCAAATTTCTTGTTCTCGTGGCGAAAGTAAAATATATTGTGACTATTACAATGCATATTTTCGCTGCATCGGTACGCATATCAAACAAATCTCTACATTGAATGTATCATTTTCAATTATTCCTCTCGTTGGAAAACATTATTTATACTATTTCTTAATTAAAAAGCCGAACGCAAGGGCACTGCGGGGAAGCTTCACAGAGTAAAGCTGCGCAGCAGTCAAGGTAGTTCTGAACGCCGAACTCCCTCGCAACGCCCTGCACACATCATATTAGAATAAAAGCGCGGACCTCCATTATGGGAGGCCGCGCTTTTATTCTGAATCTGGTCGCTTATTTCGTTCCCTGCTGCGCCACCGTTTCGGTTTTTCTTTTGATTACAGGAGCAATCAATGTCACAACAACAAGCAACAACAGGAAAATGGACAACGGTGTGCGGCAGAAGTAGGTCCAATCGCCTTTGGAGAGCATCACGGCACGGCGAAATTCCCCTTCTGCCATGGGACCAAGGATTAACCCAAGAATTAACGAGGGCGTTGAATATCCCCAGCGTTTCATCAAGAATCCCAGAATGCCGGCAGCAACCATGACCCCGATGTCAAACAGGTTATTACGGATAGCATAGCTCCCCACAACGCAGAGCACCATAATTACCGGCGCCAAAACGTCAGTGGAGATGCGCGTGACGCGGGCTACCCTGCGTGCTGCAAACACGCCGACGGCAAACGTCATGATATTAGCCACAAACAGGCCTAACAGCAGAGTATAAGTGATATCGGCATATTTGGTAAAAAGCTGCAGGCCGGGACGTAATCCATGAATCATAATACCGCCAAGGAAAATCGCGGAGACGGTATTGCCAGGGATACCCAGCGTTAATAAGGGAACCAAAGATCCCCCTGTGACGCCATTGTTAGCCGCCTCAGATGCAATAACCCCCTCAACCGAACCGCTGCCAAACTTCTCTGGAAACTTTGACGCACGTTTCGCCTCATTGTAAGAAATAGCACAAGCTATACTCATGCCGGCGGCAGGGATAATTCCTACAATAGTGCCTATCACTGACGAACGCATCATGTTCAGCCAGTTTTCCTTAATATCTTGAAGGCGCGGCATGCAGCTGTCATGAAAGTCAGCAATATCACGCTGAATTGTGGTACGCTTCTGCTCTCCCAATAAAAATACCTGGCATGCAGAAAACAAGCCGATCACCATAGGAACAATAGGCACGCCTTCAAATAGGGAAACATTATCAAAGGTATAGCGGTACACCCCTGAAATAGCGTCAACTCCCACAGTCGCCAGCAGCAGTCCGGCAACCCCGGAAATCAAGCCTTTAATCATTGATCCCTTCGAAAAACCGACAATAATGGATAAACCGAACAGAGCAAGATAGAACACTTCGGCGGGGCCAAACAGCAGCACGAGCCGCGCAAGCGGAGGAGCGATAAGAAGCAGTGCAAAAGCGCTCACAATGCCCCCTACGAGCGAGGAAAAAGTCGCCATAGCCAACGCACGGCCGCCTTCTCCGTTCTTTGTCATCTCATAGCCGTCAATCGTCGTAATAACAGCCGCCGGGGTGCCGGGAGTATTAATTAGAATAGCCGAAATAGAACCGCCATAAGTGGAAGCGCAATAAATTGCGGCCAAAAAAATCATACCTGTCGCCGGTTCCATTGAATACGAAAAGGGGATAAACAACGCCACTCCCATTGTCGAGGTAAAACCAGGCAACGCGCCGATAATGACGCCGATAATCGTTCCCAAGAAACAGAACAACAGATTAGTGGGTGAAACCGCTGCGATTGCCGCATGTGCAAGAATTGCAGTAAGATTTTCATGCATTTTATTCTACCTCTACGCTAAAACGTAAAGCCGCCAATGGTAAGCGATGGCAACGGTACTTTGAGAACCAGCTTGAAGCCGGCATAAATCAGTCCTATCGTTACCAGGGAAATCATTAACGCCAAGCCTTTCCGATGGTATCCCAGCGCAAGAATGGTTGTCGGACAGTACAGCATGGACGCCAGAGTGAAACCGATCCAGGGAACCAATCCCGCATAAATAATTGAGAAGAAGAAAATAATCCAAAACTTACGCAGCACATATTCCTCTTTGTCCTTCGGCAGCGTAATTTTCTTCAACAGCGTAGCAATCAGAAGAAACGTTGTAAGGACTATGAGAACCCAGGCAAGAGCTGCCGGATACAGCAATGAATCAGGAGTAAAGTCTTCAATGTCGGTAAGAAAATAAGCTCCCATCCCATACAACAGAATAATTGGCAGATATTCGTCAACAAACTTTCTCATGGCCCAGTCCTCTTTAATCTCACTCCGTCTTAACTTTCAGACAAGAACGATCGCTGCAGAATGCCTCTCTCAGGGTCAGTCCATAAGCTACCATGGATTCGTCGCCCAAACTTGACGAAGATCCACGTCGATGTCGCGCAAAAACTTCGTATACTCGGCCGATCCCATAAATTGGAGCGGCATCTGCAGCTCTTTCGCCTTTGCCTGGAACTCAGGGTCGTTCACTGCTTTTTCAATAGCGGACTCAAGTGCCTTCATAGCCTCTTCAGGAATTCCCTTAGGAGCGGCAACTCCCCGCAGCGCAACTTGGATATATGGATAACCAGCTTCAGTGTAGGTCGGGACGTCAGGCACTGCCGGATCCCTCTCGGCAGAGCCAACCGCCAGGAGGCGCAAATTGCCGTCATGAATGTAGGTATGGCACTCCGACACATTCATTGTCACCGCATCGACGTTGCCTCCCATCAACGCCACCATTCCGGGAGCCGAACCGTCGAAGGGAACTTTATTGAACTCTGCTCCCGCCTGCTTCTCAACTCGGCTCAGCAGCAGCGCCTCGGAAGTGCCAGGACCGGTATAGGAGATATTGATCGATTTAGCTTCCTTTTGTATTGCAGCTATAAGCTCCGGCAAGGACTTGTAAGGGCTTTTGGGCAAAACGCCGATCACGCCTGGATCCAAAACGATATTGGCGATCAGGTCGAAATCGTCGAGTTTATACTTGCATCCCTTGCGCATAATCGGCACCATCAAAAAAGATGGAGGGTTGATAAAACCGATCGTATACCCGTCCGGTTTTGCCTTGGCAATAGCCGTCCAGCCAATCTCGCCGGAAGCTCCCGGCTTGTTAATCACTGCGAAACTCTGACCAAAATATTTTTCCGCATATTTAAATAAGGTTCGAGCTGCAATATCCGTACCGCCGCCAGCCTGCATTGCTACAATGACTTCAACGGGTTTCTCGGGGTAGGCAGCAAATGCTCCGCTGCACAAAATTCCAAACGCAAAAACAAGAAACACTGCTGCAAGTAACTTTTTCATGATGCCACCTCCAGAAAATTTTTATCACAATATATCAGATATCGTAATCTGATTATTGCCGAACGGAAAAACTCACAGCACACCGTAAAGGATTTCCCTGCCTCCGCGCGACATCTGCATACGATCAAAGAACTTCTGCGATATCCACATCAAAATCAGGGCCGCCTTCTTCGGCTCTATCGGCTAAAAGAAGCCTGTACGCTTCAATCAACAGATTAATTCTTGGCGTCGGCACGCCATATTTTTTTCCAAGACGGCTGACAGGCAGACAGCCGTAGGGAACGTCCTCCAATAAAAATCGATGATAAGGCGTTCGAGGAAGCTTTACTGTCGAGAGGCTCGCATTGTTCAGCCCCAGTTCCTTGATACTGCCGTAGCCCACCTCCCACATGCCGTTCATCAGCTCCAGCACTGTCGAAGGGACACAGCCCAGCGCTTTCAGCACAGCGCAACGCTCCGCGTCGGCGGCCATCAAAAAATTCAAAAGAAGGGGCGGCAAGCATTCACCATAAAACAACGCGTCCTCCCCGTTTGCCATGCGAGTGATATTGAAAATGCAAAGCGGGACATGAACAGAAGGATTGGTATTGTTCATGGACGTATTCAGCACATTTTGTACCGCATAAAACTCGGGAAACAAAGGCTTTAGCTCTTGAAGCACAGAGGAAACGGAAGCGGCAGGAATTGTCGCAAAGCTCATTTTTTTCTTCAAAGGCTTCATAAACGTTGCCGCGGGATAATCCAACGATGGCGACGCTGCCAAATTGCCGCTGGTTTCCCCAATGACAACTCCTTTTTCGCGAACTTCGTCGCGCAGCACGCTGTACATCTCATACGCTCCCCAATTTCCCGTCATGATGACGATTCTTTGGGCGTCTTGAAGTTTTCCTTTAAGTAAAATGGCGAGCGGTTTATGCCCCCTAGAAGCGGTGGTGACAATCATGAACTTCGAACCGGCAACCGCTTCATCAATATCTGTTGTCGCACGAACCTTAAAATTCCCAACAATGGCGCCAGTGACAGTGATGCCGTATTTATTGACCGCTCTTGCTTTTTCCTGGTTTCGAGTAAACCCCCATACCTCAAATCCGCGATGGACCAACAACGCCGCTATACTATGTCCGATTTTTCCCAACCCCAGAACTGCTACTTTCATACGCTCGTCCTTTCCGGCTTAGGGTATCCGGTCAAAACCTCAAGACCATTTTTGCGCACTATCACAGAATCAGAGTTGCGGATAGCTCCCCAGTTAGGGAAAATAAGCCCCGGTTCAATGGTGATGGTCATTCCCTCTTCAAGAAGCTGATCGCTGTCTTGACTCAGAGATGGGGCCTCGTGCAAGCTCATTCCGATACCATGCCCAATACGCCCCTGCAAATACTCTTTAAATCCAGCCTCAACCAAAACTGAATTCGCCACGTTATAAAGATCGCTTACCTTCACGCCTGCTTTGGCAAAAATCAAAGCGCGACGTTGGGCTTCAAGCACGGCCTCATAAGCATAACTGTATTCTCCAGAGAGTTTACCCATGACAACAGTTCGCTCAATTTCAGCCTGAAGGTTATTGATCGAACTCCAAACAACAGGGAGACATATTTCTCCATTGCGTGGGGCTCGTTTTTTCGGACAGTCGCAACCATAGACAGAGCGATGTCCAGACATAGAATAGGCCCATAGAGCGTTTACAACTCCGCTTTCAATATTACCGAAAGAACTTGGTTCAAATTCGCTAAGCTCTTTACACCACGCCTGTCGCATCGCAGTTTCAGCGGCAATGCTAGCTTCTATCTCAGTCCTGTGAGCGTTTGCAATTGCAGCTGCCATACCAATATTGCAAAGATAAGCGGAGAGGCGCATCAGTTTGATGTCATATTCGTCCTTGATCAACCTCATATACGTTAATTCGTCAGAAAAGTCAACCAGATCCAACGCCTTTGTTGAGTCAAGCAGTTTCTGATATTGCCTGACAGGAATAAAGTCGCCTTCATAGGCCAAACGACTCTTTCTAAGTTTAAACTCGCTGCAGATCATGGCAATCGCTGTATAAACATCAGAAGCTATAGGCATGGACTTCCCCCACGCTCCAAACAGACGAATATCTTCAAGAACGCACTCATCGTGAGCATGACGATCACGAAGACTGTGCACTAGGAGTACGGGAGAACCAGACACTGGCAAAATGACTACGACGGGATGACTATAAAGAATGGGATTGAAGCCTGAAAAATAGAAAGTGTTTTGAGGCTTAAAACAAATCAAGCCATCAAGATTTTTTTCTATGAGCGCTTTTTGCGCCTTTACACACTTTTCATTTAAAAGCTTTTTACGATCAAACTTTTTTAGCGCTCTTTTAATCGCATATATGTTAATATTCATCTCAAGCCTTCCTCCATTATTAATAATTTTGCTCTGCAAGAAATCATATCATGCACAGCTTAAATTTAATATGAAAAACGGAGGACTATGCTAATGTTTAATAATAAAAAAATGACACTTAATTTTCTTTGTCACGATTAATTATAGGGTGTATTCTTTCAGAGTTCAAACTGCTTTTTCCTCCTTCTCTACACAACTAACTAGTTGTGTAACAGCACAGATTTCAAGTAGCTTTCACAAATCATTCGCTATGTTTAAAGCCAGGACAAAAGTCGCGCTACACGACTGAAAAATCGCCCCTTATTATTCCAGAGGTACAAACGAAGCCATAATTATTATTTATTCCTCAGAGACACGGTGCAATAGGCTATACTATGTACAGAAAAATAGAGCACTAGCTTGGGGAAAATAGACTCTCTGCCAGAATGCTTGTCAAATAACTGTTTTCTTCTAAAATGAGAAAAGTTTCTCCTAAAGGAGAGCTATTCTTTATGTCTGTTATCTCATATATCCAGAAATAGATCATCAAAAACAGAATTGCCCGTGATCAAATTGTTTGATAGCCGGTATGATGCTTAACTCTAAACAAGAGACTTATTTCGTAATTTCCAACCTAATTGTTTCTTAAGTCATATCGCGAAAGGGTCGATAATTATGGTAAGAACGTATATCAACACGCGGCAACGAGGCATTGGCTTGCTGCTGATCTTCATTTCCCTGCTTGGTTTCGGGTTCATGCAAGTCTTTGTATCGCTGACCGGCGAACGGATCGGCGTCATGGAGCAAACATTCTTCCGTAATCTGATCGGATTTTTCGTGGTCGGGGCCATTGCGATCCGGAAAAAAGTCCCGTTGTTGGGGACTCGTTCTCAACAGCTAGCGCTTTTTGGACGTTCGCTGTCGGGCTTTTTCGCCGTAATTGCGCTGTTCTATGCGCTGCGGCACGCCGCGCAGGCCGATGTGACGATCGTCTCGCGTTTGACGCTGTTCACGGTCATGCTAACGTCGGCTCTTCTCTTTCACGAAAAGCTGACAAAGCTTCACGTTTTCGCTATGGTTCTGGCCTTTGCCGGAGCTTGGATCGCGGTCAATCCCCGTCTCGGTTCTTCCCTTCTGCCGATGCTGAGTGCGTTGGCATGCGCCGTTGCCTCTACGGTGGCTTACGTGCTGCTATCCTATTTTTCGGGACGCATCAACTCGCTAACAGTGGTGATGCATTTCTGCACGGTCAGCACGCTGGCGTCGATACCGCTGATGTGGCGGCAGTTCGTGATGCCGACGGGATGGGATCTGTTCTGTCTGCTCATGATCGGCACGGGGGCCGCAGTCGGGCAGGTGAGCATGACGTACGCCTATCGCTTTATGCCGGCCGGCGAGCTGAACATTTACAATCAGCTCTCGATCCTGCTCAACGCGTTCATGGCTTACGTCTTTCTCGGACAGGAACCGGGCTCTCGCACGGTCGTCGGAGGATTGTTCACGCTAGCTGCGTCATTCCTGCTGTTTTATTTCAATAAAAAGGAATAATACTAATTCTTGATAGAAAGTATTAGCATAGTTTTCGAAGGCTGCGAGGGAGTTCAATCGCTCGAACATACTCGACTGCTGCGCAGCCTGCACAGCTCGCTTTGTGAATCTCCTCCGCAGCGCCTCTGTATTCGGCATTTTAATCGAGAAATAGTATAAGATTCCGTTTTTCGTTCATTTGTTCATTGTTCCGTACGGAACAATAACGCGGCCGATTCGTGATGGACTTCGCGTTCATCGCGGATCGGCCGCGTTTTCTGTTTTGTCCTTCCTCGAAGGGGTCTATTTCACCGCAGTAACAGCGTAATCCTGGTCTTCGACGGCTTTTTTCAGCACGGCATCGGGGACGTCTTTGCTCAGCGTGACGACGGCGGTGCCTTTTTCGTGGCTGACTTCGGCGGAGGCGACGCCTTCCACGGCTTCCAGGGCCTTTTTGACGCGGGCTTCGCAGTGTCCGCACATCATGCCTTCAACGTTCAGTGTCTTGGTCATTGATTCGTTCTCCTTTTCCGGTTCGATCTGTTCCAGCCCCACGGGCCGGATTCTTTTATCCTTTTTCGCGCTGCGCAGGTCGAAGAAGTTCAGCCGGAGCGCGTTGGATACGACGCAGAAGCTCGACAGGCTCATGGCCGCGGCGCCGAACATCGGGCTCATCTTCCAGCCCAGCAGGGAGATCCAGGCACCGGCCGCCAGCGGGATGCCGACGACGTTGTAAAAGAAGGCCCAGAACAAGTTCTCGTGGATGTTGCGCAGCGTGGCGCGGCTCAGGCGCACGGCGGCGGGAACGTCGCTGAGGCGGCTGTTCATCAGTACGACGTCGGCGGCGTCGATGGCGACGTCGGTGCCGGCGCCAATGGCGATGCCGGTGTCGGCGCGGGTGAGGGCGGGGGCGTCGTTGATGCCGTCGCCGACCATGGCGGTTTTGCCGCGCTTCTGCAGCTCGCGGATCACGGCTTCCTTGCCGTCAGGCAGCACGCCCGCCACGACCTGATCGACGCCGGCCTGCGCGCCGATGGCGCGGGCGGTGCGTTCGTTGTCGCCGGTCAGCATGACGACGCGGATGCCCATGTCCTGAAGTTCCTTCACGGCCTGCGGGCTGTCTTCCTTGATGGTGTCGGCCACGGCAATAACGCCCATGAACTTTCCGCCGCGCGCGAAAAGCAGCGGCGTCCTGCCCTGCTCCGCCAGCGCTTCGATCTTGGAGTTCATGTCCTCGGGCACGGCGGCGCGGCCGGCGATAAATGCGAGGCTGCCGCCCAGCAGTTCTTCGCCGTTCAGCGCAGCGGTCAGACCGTTGCCGGGCAGGGCGCGGAAATCGCTCACCTCCGCCGCGGTCAGGCCTTCGCCGCGGCTTTTCCGCATCACGGCGCGGGCCAGCGGATGCTCGCTCTTGCTTTCCAGCGCGCAGGCCAGTGCGAGCAGTTCCCGTCCGCTCGCACCCTCGGCGGGCAGAAGGTCGGTCACTTTCGGCTCGCCGCTGGTGATGGTGCCGGTTTTGTCGAGCGCCACGATCTGCACGCGGCCGGCTGCCTCAAGCGACGCGGCAGTCTTGAAGAGGATGCCGTGCCGCGCGCCCACGCCGCTGCCGACCATGATCGCCACGGGCGTAGCCAGGCCGAGCGCGCAGGGGCAGGAGATGACCAGCACGGAAATGCCGCGGGCCAGCGCGAAGCCGAAATCCTCGCCCAGCATCCACCACACGGCGATGGTCGCGGCGGCGACAGCGATCACGGCGGGGACGAAGACACCCGACACCTTGTCGGCAACCTTGGCAATCGGCGCTTTAGTGGCCGCGGCGTCGCTGACCATGCGGATGATCTGCGACAGCGTGGTGTCCTCGCCGACGCGGGCAGCGCGGCAGCGGAGGTAGCCGGACTGGTTCACCGTGGCGGCGCTGACTTTGTCGCCGGGAGCCTTGTCGACGGGGACGCTTTCGCCGGTAAGCGCTGCTTCGTTGACGGCGGAATGGCCGTCGAGAATCACTCCGTCGACAGGCACGTTCTCGCCGGGGCGCACGGCAAACTCGTCGCCGACCTGCACGCGGTCAACCGGTACGACGACCTCGGCACCGTCCCGAAGCAGCGTGGCGGTTTGGGGTGCCAGCTTCATCAGCCCTTTGAGAGCGTCGGTGGTGCGTCCCTTGGAACGGGCCTCGAGCATTTTGCCGACGGTGATCAGCGTCACGATCATGGCTGCCGACTCGAAGTAGAACTCGTGCATGAAGTGCGCCGCCGCGGCCGCGTCGCCCCGCGCCTGCGCGCCGGTCATCAGGAACAGAGCCGCGGCGCTGTAGACGAACGACGCCGCCGAACCGAGCGCCACCAGCGTGTCCATGTTGGGCGCGCCGCGCATCAGGCCCTTGAAGCCGCTGGAGAAAAACTTTTTATTGACCAGCATAACGACGGCCGACAGAATCATCTGCGCCAGCCCTACCGCAACGGGGTTGCCGTCGAAGAACTGCGGCAGCGGCCAGTCCCACATCGAATGTCCCATGGAAAGGTACATCAGCGCCAGCAGGAAGCCGAGCGACGCGAAAAGACGGCGCTTGAGCGCCGGCGTCTCGCGGTCTTTCAGCGCCTCCTCGTCCTCAGCCAGCTTCGCCGCGCCCTTGAGCGAGGCTCCGTATCCCGCCTCTTCCACGGCTTTGACGATCGCCGCTTCGGACGCCGTCCCTTCCACGCCCATGGAACTGGTCAGCAGGCTGACGGAAACGGCACTGACGCCGGGCACCTTCGACACAGCTTTTTCCACGCGGGCGCTGCAGGCCGCGCAGCTCATGCCCGTAACGTTGTATTGCTTCATCGCGAAAACCTCTTTCTCGGCAAAAAATTGCCGTCACTTCATCAGCTTCTGCAGCGTCGCCAGCAGCTCGTCGATCGTCTCCTCCCGCCCTGCCCGGATATCGCCGGCCACGCAGGAACGGATGTGGTTCGCCAGCAGCTCGCGGTTGAAGGCGTTCATCGCTGCCGTGACGGCCGAACTCTGGATCAGGATCTCCGGACAATAGGCGTTCTTTTCCACCATGCCCTTGATGCCGCGGATCTGCCCCTCGATGCGGCTGAGGCGGTTGAGCAATTTGCGGTACTCTTCGGGCGTGCGCTCCTTGGTGCGCCGGCCGCACGTGCAGCCGTTTTCCTTCATGATTTCGCCTCCTTCGTTTCATTTCGACCGTATCATATACCCCCATCAGGTATTTGTCAAACCGACGGCACTTTTCCCGACGCCGGGCGGGTGCGTCTTATCCCGCGTTTTCAAGCCCTGCCGCCAGCGGAATCACGGCGATAGCGTTGAAGGGGCTGCCGTCGAGCAGCAGCGTAGACGTGGCGAGGTAGACGAAGCAGTCGGTCTCGCCGTCATAAAAGCGCACTACCTTCATCTTGCGGAAGAAGGCTGAGCGGGATTTGAACACCTGCGTCTCCTTTTTCTGGCGTTTGCCGGGGACGATGGGATCGAGCCCGGTCCGCACGATGGAAAGCGAGAAGCGCGCCGGATCCTCGGCCAGCCCCAGAGCTCCCGAGACGCCGCCGGCTTTGGCGTAGGAGACGTAGCACACGATCGAGGGAAAATCGGGATCGCGAAAGGCTTCGACGACGACTTTGTGATTAGGCCCCAGCAGTTTGAAAGCCGTGTCCACTTCGCCGACTTCCCATCGTTCTTTCGGCGCGCATCTTCCCGGCAGGGCAAAAAACAGGCACAGGACGACGGCGGCAATCATTTTCTTTTTCATTTTTATTTTCAAACACCTCCGAATTGAATGAAACGTGCCGGAGGACTCTTGATAAGAGAGTTCTCCGGCACTTATTCTACACGACGTTATTTCTTTTCGGGCGCCGGAGCTTTTTTCCAGCTGCCGTCGAGCTGCCCTTTCTCACGAAGCATTTTCACCGCTTCGCCGGCGCTCTCATAGACGGCCCCCACTCCCTTGGAATCGGCGGCGTAGTCCATGGCGGCTTCTTTGCGGATGCCCAGCGAACCGGCCTCGGCCGCGGAATCGATGTTGGCGCCCATGAAGATGAACTGCCAGCCGTACTTTTCCTGCGCGTCGGAGATAAGCTTCCTGACAGCGGCGCGGCTGAACTCGCGGCTGGCGTTTTCCAGCCCGTCGGTCATGACCATGAAGATCGCCGGCTCCGACTTGGGACACGTCCCGTTTCTCCTGAAATCGCCGTCCACCAGCAGGACCGTGTACCCTACCGCGTCAAGCAGCGCGGTGCGGCCGCGGGCAAAGTACTCCCTCTCGGTGAGCTCCGCCGCGTCCTTGATCGGCTTGTCGCTGCAAAGGATCTCGTACTGATGATCGAACAGCACCGTGGTGACCACGGCCGAAGCGCTTTCCTGACGCTGTTTGTCGATGAAGCTGTTGCAGCCGCCGATGGTGTCGCCGGTAAGGCGCTGCATCGATCCGGAACGGTCGAGGATGCAGACGATATGCACCTTGTCCCTGTCACGCGGCGGACACTTGCCGGTATGATCGTGGGACAGCTCGGGCAGTTTTTCACCGCGCGGCAGGATCCCGTTCGAGCGCTGCTGAACCTGCCGAAGCGTGGTCGGCACGGCGGCAGAGGCGGCCGCGGCGGTCAGGACGGAGCACAGAAAAAGACACAGAGCGCAGAGCTTTTTCATGAATCGGTCTCTCCTTTCGGATTGTTTCTTTTTCGGCTCGAGGCGCAGGCCTCCATTTGCTCCGACCGTAAAGCCGGCTTCATCGAAAGGCATCACCCGTTCGGGCGGACTTCCGCCCGCAGAGCTTCGGCGCCGAGCAGCGGCGCGTCCTCGCCGAGCACGGCCAGGCGCATCTCCGGCCCCGGGCGGTATATGGGCGAGAGCAGCGGCTGCATGTAGTCGCGCAGATCGTCGAGCAGGCCGTCGAGGTGCGACAGACCGCCGCCGACAATAATTGCCTCGGGATCAAGCAGATGGGTCAATGTCGTAAAGGCACAGGCCAGCGCGCGCAGCCCCTCGGCGAAAGGACGGGCCAGCCAGGCGTTCTCGCGCTGCTCCCAAAGTATTCTCATGTCGCGGCCGTAGCCGTATTTCTCGCCGGCACGCTCCAAAATGTCGGCTGAGAAGAAGCTCTCCACGTGGCCGCGCCCGCCGCAGCCGCAGCCGCGGTCTTCCAGCAGCGGGAAGTGACCGATTTCGCCGGTGCGGCCGCGGCGGCCGCGCACGAGCCGTCCGCCGACGATCACGGCGCCGCCCACGCCGGTGCCCAGCGCGCAGAAGACGAAGTTCTTCAGGCCCCGCGCCGCGCCGCTGCGCATCTCGCCCAGCGCCGCGCAGTCGCAGTCGTTGGCGAGGAACGTTTCGCGTCCGGTCAGTTCGCCGAGGGCATAGTCCGTCAGCCCGTCCCAGCCGTTCAGGTTCGGGCAGCAGCCGATGCTCCGGCCGTCAAGCACCATGCCCGGCACGCCCATGACCAGCGGCGCATCGCCGGCTTTCAGCTCCGCGAGCAGCGCCTTCAGCGCCGCGCAGACGGCTGACGGCGTGCGCTGCTGCGGCGTCGGCACGGTCTTTTTGCGCAGCACACGTCCGCTTTCGACCAGACCGGCCGTCAGCGTGTGCCCGCCAAGGTCCGCCGCGGCAATCACGGCCGCGCGCTCCTGGCTTCGGCCCAGCGCGTCGAGAACTGGGCGATCAGCTCGCCGCCGTCGCTCCAGATCTCGTGGCGGAAGTCCAGCCCATCCTGCTGCGTCATCACCGTCAGATCCATGCCGTAGACGGCTTCGTGCTTATAAAGGATGTCGGCCTCGACAATGCCACAGCTCATATAGACCTCGAGCGGCACGGCTTCGGCGGCCCAGCTCAGGTAATAGGCGTTGTTGACATGGCCGTTTGAGTCCAGCTCGCCGCGACGCACGTGCAGCCGCACGGACAGATCTGCGCGCTCCAGCTTCCCGGGCGCCGCAAAGATCGGCTCGAACGGCGTTTCCTCGGCTTTCTCCATGAACACCCCCGGCAGGCGGCGGCTCAACCGCACGGGGCGCCGCGAGGCCAGATCGACGAAGATCCACATGCTGTCGGCAAGCCCAATCTGCGTTCCCTGCCCGTCGAACAGCCGGAAACGGCGCACCGAATAGAGATCGCGCATCGGCATGTGCCCTGTGTTGATCACGCCCGCATCGCCGCTCACCAGCGGACGGTCAAGGCGGATCGAATACTGGTGCAGCATCCAGGCGCAGCCGCAGTTCCAGTACTCGGGCGGCGGATTCATAGCGTCTACGGCGCCGTCCGCAGCGTCCTGGAGCATGTTCAGCAGGTGAAACGGCTTCAGCGCGCTGCAGGACGTTACCTCTGACTTGGGGACCGTGAATTTTTTCGTGAACATTAGGGGCATGAGTCTCTTCCTCTCTTGAATACAATTCTAGATCAACGGCGGCAAACGAACATTATCCTTTTTGACAATTTTAACACGCTGCACTCCCCGCGCGCCGGTTCCAAAAAACAAACGCCGCACAGGTCGTTTTGCAAATCTCCCTGCGCAGCGCCTCTGTACTCGGCATTTCAATTGGGAAACAGCATGACGGCGCGTCCCCCGACGGCTCAACCGTCATCGGGGGACGCGCGAAACATCCGCTGCCGCTCACTCGTCAGATTCAGTTTTTTTGCGTCTCCATGCTTCCCCGGGCATTTCAATGCGGCGTTTCGGCGACGGCTGAAGCGCCGTCATCGACGCGCCCGGACATGGCAGAAACGCCGCCGCGGATTTTACGCCTGCCCCATCTGACCGGTCAGCAGTTCGTCGAGCGTCTGCCGGCGCACCGCCACGCGGGCTTGTCCGTCGCGGACGAAGATTACGGCAGGCCGCAGGGCACAGTTATACGTGCTGAACATGGAATAATTGTAAGCGCCCGTCAGCGGCACGGCCAGCACATCGCCGCGGCGCAGTTCCGGCACGGGCGTATCGAGAGTCAGCACGTCGCCCGTCTCGCAGCACGGGCCGGCGACCGCGGCGCGGCGGTCTATGGGGCGCTCCGTGTCATTGGCCAGGCGCACGCCGTACTCCGCTTGGTAAAGCTGCGGGCGCGGGTTGTCCGTCATGCCGCCGTCCACCGCCACGTAGGTGCGCACGCCGGGAATTTCCTTGACGCCCTGCACCGTGTAGAGCGTAATTCCCGCTTCGCCCGCCACCCACCGGCCGGGCTCGAAAGCGACTTCAGGACGCTCCAGCCCCAGTTCAACGCAGCGCGCGTCGACGCGGTCGAGAATGGCGGCGACGAACCGTTCCGCCGCCACTCCGGCCTCGCCGGAATGCTCGGAAATGGCGAAACCGCCGCCGAGATCGAGCTTGCGCGCAGCGAAACCCGTCGCCTCGCGAAGCTTCAGCATAATCTCCGTCATGCAGTCGGCCGCCTGCAGATAGGTTTCAACGTCGTGAATCTGGCTGCCGACGTGGACATGCAGTCCCAGCAGATCCAGCCCCGGCGCGCCGAGGGCAAAGCGCACGGCGCGCTCCAGATGCGCCAGAGGCACGCCGAATTTGCAGTCTTTCTGCGCTGTCCGGATGGAACGGTGCGTATGAGCCTCGATGCCGGGACTGAGGCGCAGCAGGATCTTCTGCCGGACGCCGCGCTCCGCGCAGAGGCGCGCCAGCAGTGCCAACTCATCTTCACTGTCAACCGCCACCGTGCCGGCGCCGCGTTCCACCCCGGCGGCGAGAAACGCCTCCGTCTTGGAGTTGCCGTGCAGCGTCACGCGCTCCATCGGGAAGTCCGCCGCGCAGGCGATGTGAAACTCGCCCTGCGACACGGTGTCGAGGCACAGGCCTTCTTCGTCAACCAGGCGGGCCATGGCAACGTTCAAAAACGCCTTGCCGGCGTAACAGATGCGCGCTTTTCGCCCCGCTGCCGCGGCGCGCAGCCGTCGGCAGCGTTCGCGCAGCATCGTCTCGTCCATCACGTACAGCGGCGTGCCGTACTGCTCGGCCAGCGTCACCGTGTCGCAGCCGCCCCAGATCAAATGTTTCATTGCAGTCCCATCCCTTCGCAAAAGCTCATAAAAAAGCGCGTCCCTGTGTATTTTTCGCAAATACACAGGGACGCGCTTCTCATTTCCGGCACGCGGTACCACCCTGCTTGAATGCAGCCGCCCTGCCGGGTGGACCGTGCCGGATCGGAAAACAAAAAACCCGTCCCCGTGCTGTAGGGACGAGTCTGAGATCAGTCTCGCGGTACCCCCCTGCTTGGACGCATCGCCGCATCCCGCTCGGACCCGATCACGAGGGTCAATCCGGGAAATTTACTCCAGCGCCGAATGCGCTTTTTCAATTCCAGCTCCCCGGGCCTTGCCCGTCAGACTCTTTCACGCAGAAACCCTTTCAGCCTATGGGATTTCCTCTCTGACGCCGTGAAAATAACGAATCGACGGGATCCGGTTCATCGCTTTTATCTCTATTCATTTGTTGGTGAAAATTATAACCGCAGTTTCCCATCTGTCAAGCGCGAAATTGAAATAAGCTTTCCCTGCCGCGGAACATCCGCCAACCACTCTTTGCAGGCATTTTTCCTCAGAAACGGCGGCGAAATCGCAGCCGCTTCAGCCCGATACTGGAAAAAATGAGGCTTTTGTGGTATTTTATTATAGAAAGAGGTGCATCTTTACTTCGTGACGCCCCGTTTTTTCTGAAACGATCTGCATAAAAATCCATCCTCAAGAGGCAGAAGGGACTGATTTACATGACAGCACGCATCATCACCATCGGCCGCGAATACGGCAGCGGCGGACGCAGTATCGGCGAGCAGGCTGCCCAAATGCTGGGGTACGGATTCTACGACAAGGTCCTGATCGACCTCGCCGCCAAGAAAAGCGGCTTCGCCATCGACTACATCAGAAACACAGAAGAGCAGGTGACGCCCAATTATCTGTTCAACCTGGCCGCCAACGGCTATTACGCCAATTCGATGTTCATCAACGACGGACTGCCCGCGTCGGACAATCTCTTCATCCTGCAGAGCAAAATCATCCGCGAGCTGGCCGAAAAAGCTCCCTGCGTCATCGTCGGGCGCTGCGCCGATTACATTCTGCGCGACCGCACCGACTGTCTGAACGCGTTCATCCACGCGCCGCTGGCCGACCGCGTAAAACGCGCCGTCGACGAATACGGCCTGCCGGCGGAGGACGCGGAGAAAACCGTGCAGCGCAACGACAAAATCCGTTCCAAACACTACCAGTACTATGCCGGCAGCAAGTGGGGGCACGTGCACCGCTATCACATCACGCTCAACAGCAGCGCGTTCGGCTGCGAGGGCACCGCGGCTCTGATCGTCGAGACCGCGCGGCGGTTCGGGTAAAATCGGCCGCAGACAGGACGGATTAAAATGTTCCATATGGAACATTTTGGGCGGAACGACGCTATTCGCCTGTTTATAATCTATTGACTGAAAAACGATCGCTTTTTTCGATCATGAACAAGCCGCCGCGGGGAATTTTTTGCATTCCCGCGGCGGCTTGTTTTTTTACAGGATGTCGATGTGCTCGCCGGCCAGCGCCTTATTCATGCTGCGCACGGCGCAGAATTTGCCGCACATGCTGCACGTTTCGCTGTGATCGTCTTCGGGCGCGCGGCTTGCGCGGATGGATTTGGCGGTTTCCGGATCGACTGCTTCCAGCCACTGCGCGTCCCAGTCCAGCCTGCGCCGCGCCGCGGCCATGCGGTCGTCCCACTCGCGCGCGCCGGGAATGCCCTTGGCGATGTCGGCGGCGTGGGCGGCGATGCGGCTGGCGATGATGCCCTGTTTGACGTCGTCCACGTTGGGCAGGGCCAAATGCTCGGCGGGCGTGACGTAGCACAGGAAGGCCGCGCCGTTGGCCGCCGCCACAGCGCCGCCGATGGCGGCCGTGATGTGGTCGTAGCCGGGCGCGATGTCGGTGACAAGCGGGCCGAGCACGTAGAACGGCGCGCCGCGGCAGATGGTCTGCTGCACTTTCATGTTGGCGGCAATCTGGTTCAGCGGCACGTGCCCCGGGCCTTCGACCATGACCTGAACGTCCTTCGCCCAGGCGCGGCGGGTCAACTCTCCGAGGCGGACGAGCTCTTCAATCTGGCAGACGTCGGTGGCGTCGGCGAGACAGCCGGGGCGGCAGGCGTCGCCAAGGCTGATCGTGACGTCGTACTCGCGGCAGATGTCGAGGATCTCGTCGAAACGGGAATAAAACGGGTTCTCCTCGCCGGTCATGCACATCCAGGCGAAAACGAGGCTGCCGCCGCGGCTGACAATATTCATTTTACGACCGCAGGTTTTGATCTGCTCAATGGTCTTGCGCGTGATGCCGCAGTGAAGCGTGACGAAATCGACGCCGTCTTCCGCGTGCAGGCGCACGACGTCGACAAAGTCCTGAGCGCTGAGCGTGGCGAGGTCGCGCCGGTAATGGATGACCGAGTCGTACACGGGTACGGTGCCGATCATGGCGGGGCACTCGCCGCACAGTTTGCGGCGGAAAGGCTGCGTGTCGCCGTGGCTGGACAGGTCCATGATCGCTTCCGCGCCCATGCTGACGGCGCTCACCACCTTCTGCATTTCCACGTCGTAGTCCTTGCAGTCGCGGCTGACGCCGAGATTGACGTTGATCTTGGTCCTGAGCATGCTGCCTACGCCGTTGGGATCGAGGCTCCGATGCCCGCGGTTGGCGGGGATCACGGCCGTGCCCTCGGCCATCCAGGCCATCAGTTCCCGAACGCTGCGCCGTTCTTTCTTCGCGACGGTCTCCATTTCCGGCGTAACGATGCCTTTGCGCGCCGCTTCCATTTGCGTGCTGTAATTCCGTTCCATGTGACGGGTTCCCCTTCCTGCTTCCGCTGTTCCTCAGCAAAAGATCCACAGGACCGGCGTCGTCCCGAAACGCAAAAAAATGGAGCGGGCTCCAATTGCGGAGTCCGCCCCATTCGTCTTCTCTGCGTCTCCCTCCGCGGGCATTACCCCAGCAGGTTCAGCGGGTCGGAACGCCAGTTCCCTCTCAGCCTGCGTGACGCAAGCTCCCCGGTTCGCTCTTCGTTTGATGCGGAATCAGTCTAGCAGACCGCTGCCGATTTGACAAGCGCCAGCGGCGTCAAAAGGCGCAAAACGCCTATTTCACGCGGCTTTTGCCGTAATCGAGCGCCAGCGCCGCCAGCAGCTTCACGCCCAGCGGCACAACAGCGTCGTCGACGCGGAACTCGGCGCTGTGATGCGGCGCCTCGGTCCCCATGCCGAGGTTAAAGTAGGCGGACGGGATTTTTTCGCCGTAGTAGCTGAAATCCTCGGACCCCATGGCGAACTCGCGCTCCACAAGGCGATCCTCAAGACCTTCGGCTTTCGCCACGTCCAGGATCCAGTCGGTGACGCCGGGATCGTTGACGGTGACAGGATAAACCTTCTCATACTTCAGATCAGCCGTGCAGTTCCACGCCGCGGCAATGCCGTCGACGATGCGGCGGAAGCGTTCGGGCATGGCTTCGCGCGTTTCCATGTCGGAACAGCGCACGGTGCCGCACATCGTGCAGGTATCGGGAATGACGTTGCGAGCCTCGCCGGCCTTGATGGCGCCAATTCCGACCACGACGGGTTCAAGCGCGCTCACTTCCTGCGGCGCGACAGCCGTCAGCGCCGGCACCAGAGCCGCCGCGCAGAGCATCGGATTGACGGCGCGGTGGGGGCTGGCGCCGTGTCCGCCCCTGCCGTGGATGACAATATCCCAGATGTCGGCGGAGGCCATCATCGGCCCTTTCCTCCAGCCGATTTTACCGGCCGGCATTTGACTCTGCACGTGCTCGCCGATAATCGCATCGACGCCTTCGAGCGCGCCCTCGGCAATCACTGCGGGCGCGCCGGAGCCGGGGCCCGCTTCCTCAGCGGGCTGAAACAGGAACCTCACCGAACCGCAAAGTTCGTTCCTGTGCTCCTGCACCACCTGAACGACTCCGGCGAGAATGGCCGCGTGGGCGTCGTGCCCGCAGGCGTGCATGACGCCGCCGCACTCGGATCTGACGTCGTGCGCAGGATCCTCGGCGACGGGCAGCGCGTCGATGTCGGCGCGGATCATCAGCGTCGGGCCGGGCTTGCTCCCCTTGATCTCGGCGACGAGGCCGCACTGAGTGCCCTTGAATCCTTTTTTGATCACAGAAACGCCGAGTTCCTCCATGCGGGCAGCGATTCTTTTCGTCGTTTCCACCTCGCACCAGGGAAGCTCCGGATGGCGGTGAAGCTCATGGAGCAGAGCCACGGCCGACTCTGAAGCACGCATAACGCTCTCCTGCATATCTTTCATCGCAAAAAAACCCCTTTCAGATCGTTTACTCTTCAAGCTCCGCACCGCGGAGCCGCTTTCAGCCGTACAGTTAAAAGAACTTGACGAGGAACGCCGCCAGAAACACGGAAGCGATTGTGACCGTGGTAAAGCCGGCGATGAGCATCTTGGGAAGCACATTCGCAAGGATGAACGCCCGCTCCTCGTCGCTGCCGCCCAGCTGAGCGGCGACTTCCTCGGAGATGATCAGCGTGCCGGGGAAGCCGATCATGCACGTGGCACTCAGCGCCGCGGAAAGCCCCCAGCTGTACTTGAATATTTTGCTCAAGAAGACGGAAGCGATAAAGATGCCGGCAACCGCGGCGCCGAAGACAACGAACAGCGGTCCCAGCAGATCGAGAATCATGCGCGGCGTCGCCTTCGCCAGCCTGATGTAAATAGGGATCATGATCGCGAACATAACCATGCCGTTCGCGTTGCCCAGCGTCATGATGTTCGTTTCGATAAAACCCAGCTCGTGAAAGACGATGCCGAAAAACAGCGCCATCACGAAAGGATGCACGGCGCCGCCCAGCAGAGACGCGGCCTTGAAGCTGAGCCAGGCGATGACAAACGCCTTGGCGATGTAAACGTGGCTGGTCTGCCAGCGCTGAGGCATGGGAGGAATCAGCTTTTTCTCAGCCGCACCGGACTGCTCCGCCGTCAGCGCCCGCTCGCCCGCGGCGAAACGCGCCTTGAGCTTTTTCCCCTCGTGCAGCAGGCAGTTTGAAGCGATGGGAATACCGAAGAACCCCTGCATCGTCAGCAGCATCGTCACGAACACGCCGACCGCCGTCAGCCCTTTTGCGTCGGCCGCCTCGGTCATGATCAGCCCGGCCACGACGCCGCCCGACACCGGGCCGGTCGCCGCCACTGCGTAATCCCAGCCGATGAAAGGCGACGCGGCCAGCAGGATCGCGCCGGCGCCGGCGCACATGCCGAGGAACGACACCGCCACCGTCTTCCACTCCTCCCGCAGCCTGCGGGCATCCATCATGCTGCCCATCTGCACCATCAGCAGAGCGATAAACGACGTGGCCAGCGGCACCATCGCGCTGTCCTCGAAAAGAGTCGCCGGCACGCCGCTCCAAAACAAAGCCAAGAAAATCACCGAGCAGATGAACATCATGCTCACACGGGCACGGGTCTTCATCGCCAAAATATTCGCCGCAGCATAAACGAGAGCGATAACCGTCAATGCGCTTAACTGACTCATAAAATACTCCACCTTTCGGGAATTGACAACGAAAAATTTTTCAAGCGCTTATTTTACGCAAAACGCCTCTCCGGAAAAGGCGTCTCCGTAAAAACATGAGAATAAAAAAAGACCGGCTCCCGCATGGGGACCGGTCCTTGAACTTTAAGCCACGACGCGTTAAACGTCGGACCTCAAGGAGATTCCCACGCAATGAACGCCGTAATAAAAGCTGAAGCAGAACTGCTGCGAGCTCATTCTTTTCATGGCAGGGGAACGCTCCTTTCTTTCTCAAGTTATCGCCGCGTATCGCGACGAAAATATTTTTACACTCGGACACTCAAAAGTCAATACCCGAACAAAAGGCAACGCCGACATCCTTGCCTTTCCTCCCGCGCGGCCCCTCTGCTACGTTATCAGGCCGCACCTCGGCCAACTCTTCCGAATCGTTTTCTCTTATCGCTGTCGAAGGGCACCGCGAGCGCTGACAACTGCTCCGCTCGTACTGTTTCAATAAAATAACGCCGACAACGGCAAGAACAAATGCGAAGAACGAAGCGTCACGCTTGCCGCAAGAGATAGAAATTCTACGGAGCTATTTGATTTTCTAAAAAAATATTCGACCAGGCACCGTTCTCTGCAAACACGCCCATTGATAAAACACGGTTCTGGATTGCCGCTCTTCAGCGGGAGCGCTTAGCCCCCTCCGAACTATGATTACACGCTGTACTTTTTAAAATTCTCCGCTTGTTCCATGACCTTTTCAAAGACTTCTTCGTCCCCTCAAGCGGATAAGCATTGATGACAATACCAACGCCAGCTGCTCCAATACTGAAACTCTTGGATAAAGACTCCTTCTGTTCAACGCTTACGCAATTATATTTGCCCCCGGAGTTGCATAACGAATGTCAGCACAAACAGCTTTCAAGGGGATTGTTACTGACACCAAGGTGGCATATATTCCTCAAAGTTGAGTGTTATTAGAAATCTCTTCGAGTCCGAGCAATTTTACGTTGTTGATTCGTGGGATTCAGGAGAGAATCGATGGCACAAGATCCAATTTTCTGATATGGCGAGCTCGTTTCTTTTTGCACAATCCTGACACGCTCTGATCTGCGCCTCGATAGATTCTTCCCGCTGATTCGTGCTTGAATACCTTGCATAAATCGCCGCTGTGTTGCTGATTATCTTCGCTCTCTTTGCCACATTGAAATCCTCCTCCGTATCCATTTTTACCGATGACATAATGGATATGGGTAAGAATATTTAATCCTCTTCCAACCTTTACGGATGCCTCCGAAATACTCCCGGCTCACCCTGAAAAGAGGCGTACTGGGAGAACTATTACACAGTTCACTCAGTTTTGAACGCACATTAACTGAAATGGAATCTATCAGTCCATACAATAATAGAGCGCTGAGAGCGAAATTGCTCTCAGCACTTGTTGTTAAGCGAAAAAACGGCGTCCGAATCGCTTCGGACGCCGTACAATCATCTGGTGGAGGTAAGGGGATTCGAACCCCTGACCTTTTGAATGCCATTCAAACGCTCTCCCAACTGAGCTATACCCCCAGATCGTCACCCGTATTCCGGATGACTTGTGCATATTAGCACGACTTCACAAAAATTGCAAGAGGGCACAATATTCTCGCGCGAACTGCGGATCGCGGCGCGCTGTCCGTCCGGCGCGCGGGAACGTCCGTCTGCCGGCGTCGAAGCGGCGCCGCGAAAACCAGAACACTTTCTCTCAAGAATTAGTATTATAGTCTTCTCGCCAGCTCTGTTAAAAAAAGTCCGGTTCTTTCGAACCGGCAGCTGTCTCTTGGGAAAAACTATTTTGCAGCGCCGCTGATGAAGGGCCCCGCGTACTGCCATATCAGATAGACTGCGATTGCCGCCAGCACGACGATCTTGAGAACCCTCTTAAAACCGGAGGTCCCCGCGTTCTTGGGCATCACGTCGCCCAGCTTTCTGCGATAAGAAACGCCCTTGCCCAAGCTGAGATTGCCGAAAATGCCGTTCGTGCCGACGTTGATGCTCTTTCCCTTCGGCCCGATCGTAGCGCTGACGCCGGTTTTGCTGATGTTGATGCTGACGCCGGGCAAAATTTTGATGCTCTTTTTAAAGCGCAGCCCCATATTGTCCAGCCTCCTTCGAACATATCCGCGCCCGCTGAAAACACGCGCCTGTGAAGCGGCTCGCCGTATTAAGACTTTATCCGCACGTAAATTATAACTTATGATGAGGCGCTGTCAAACGAGTTCTTGAAAATGCCGTTTTCACAGTGCGGAAAAACCGTATCCTGCCGGAAAAAATCCGGGAGATGATAAAATAAGACGTCATCTGTTCTGAAAAAGGAGATTAAGAACATGCCATTCATGTCATTGAGAAAGATTGCCGTTCTGGCTCTGGCCTTGCTGGCTGCGGCTGCGGGAACGGCCGGCGCGGAAGTTCCGCGCGGGAAGGTTCTGGGCGAGCTGATGCAGGTTCTCGACTTGCCGCTGAAGACAGACAAGACGTTCGGCGACGTGGACGAGACGACGCCTTACGCCCCGGCGCTGATGTCGGCGCTTTCACTGGGGATCCTCTACCCGGCCGACGATTTTTCGCCGGAAATCGCCTGCACGAACGCCGAAGCGCTGATGTTCGCATTTCAGGCCATGGGTTTCCGCCACGAGGCGGAAACGGCGGCCTGGGCGCTGCCGCCGGAGGACAAAAGCTTGCCGGTCTATATTTCCGGCTATGTGGCGCTGGCCAAGTCGGTTCGGCCGGCAGCGCCGCAGAGCGTGTTTTCCAAGCCGTGGGACAGCGTTACCGAGGCGCAGCTGAGCGAGATTCTGGAATGGGCCCGGCGGTGCCGCGCCAGTCTCGTCTGGGACCACGAGATCAAGCGCCCCAAGGGCGTGCTGCGCATCCACCGGGAAAACGTGGGACGGCCGCCGCAGGGCTGGCGCGCGCAGCTGGGCATCTTCGACACAGAAGAGCAGGCGAAGGCCTTCGCGCGAAAAAAAACGAGCGAATTCTGCCCGCTGAGCGTGCAGGAAGTTGATTTCAGCTATGGCGTTTTTACGCCGCTGGTGGCCGACCGCAGTCAAGCCCATGAATGGGCAGTGCGGCTCGGTAAGGGGTTCAGCGCTGTGATTCTGCCGGAGTCCGGCGACAGCGGCGCCCTGTTCTGGACGTCTTTCACGCCGGCCGACCCGGCCGACGCTGTGATCGGCATGAGCCGCGCTGTCAGTTCACAAACGCTTGCCAAGCTGTCGGAGATCGCCGCCGCCCACAAGGCGCTCGCGGCCATGAACGGCGGCTATTTCGGCGGCAGCGGCCCCATCGGCACGCTGTTCGCCGGCGGGCTGCCGGTGACGCTGCCCTATTACAACCGCTCCATGGCGGCATGGGACAAACGGGGCAGGATGCACTTCGGCGGCGGCGAATTCCGCATGCGCCTGTCGGTCAACGGCGGCCCGTTTATGCCCGTGCTGCTCAATTCCAAGGCCGATTACGGCTCCACAACGATCCTCACACCTGCGTTGGGCGTGTCCAAAGCCCGCGCGGGCAACAACGGCTTTGTGGCCCGCGTGCACGACGGACTGGTGCAGGAGGCCGTGCCGGCGCTCCAGTTCAACCGCGACATGAGGCCCGACGAGTGGCTGATCGTCAGCCGCAATCCCAAGTTAACGCTGCGCAAAGGCGACCGCGTCGCGCTCGAGACGCAGTGGCGTGAGCAGCCGCCCATCAGCGTCGCCACCGCCGTACAGGCGGGGCCGCTGCTGTACGCGCCAGGGCACCGCTTCTGGGACGAAATGCTGAGCCTGAGCATCCTCACGCTGCGCCATCCGCGCACGCTGCTCGGCTGGAACGGCAAGCGCATGGTCTGGATCGTGGTGGACGGCCGCTCGTCATGGCACAGCCGCGGGCTGTTCCTGAACGAAGCCGAACAGCTCGGCCGTCAGCTGGGGCTGACCGCCCTGCTCAACCTCGACGGCGGCGGCTCGACGGAAATGTGGTGGGACGGCCATGTCGTCAACGCCGTCAGCGACGGGCGCGAACGCCGTATGCCCTACGGATTGATGGTGCTGAAGAAGTAACGCCCGAGAAAACGTGCCGCGCGTGACGGGGGCCGTCCCGCGTCTTTCCGGCGGAAACGACCGGCGCCGGAAAGACGGCGATTTCTTTAAAGTCAATTGATTTTTTCTCGAAATTATATTAAACTCGCTTCGTGTAAAGAAATCCGGAAAATGTGTCACCGTTCTTTTCCGTTCGGCGGAAACGGTGTAGATGGAATGGGGTGAAAATCCCCGCGCGGCCGGCACTGTAAGCGTGAGGTCACGCCGAAGCGCCGCTGCGGCACGGGCGCCGGGACGAAAGTCCGTCACTGTGGCTTCGCCATGGGAAGACAGGTGTGAACGCGGCAAGACGATCGTCTTCCAGAGCGCAAGTCAGGAGACTTACACATTTTCGAAAGAAGCGTTCGCTGTGCCACAGCGAGCGCCGGGTGCGCGTGAAAACGGACGCGCCGGTCTGTGTCCCTGCGGACGCAGCCGGCGCGTTTTTTTGTTTTCACTCTCCGGCCAGAGCGCGAGGAGCGCGGTTTTCCGCGCAGGCATACTTTATGGAGGCGGACATGAAAAAGAGTTTTTTTGCGGCGCTGGCTCTGGCAGCCGTGTTCTGCGGCACGGCCATGGCGAAGGACGAGCTCGTGATCTCTACGGGCGTCAACATGGTGGCGGGCAAATTCGATCCCGTTCTCGGGCTCGGCGTGTGGGGGCCCGATATTCTCCACTGCCACCTGCTGAAGCCGGGAAAGGACAACCTGCTCGAAAAAGATCTGGCGGTAAGCGAGAAAATCAGCAGCGACGGCCTCAGATACACGTACGAGATCCGCCGCGACGCGAAGTTCGCCGACGGCACGCCGCTGACCGCCCGAGACATTGTCTTCACTTACGAGAAGACCAAAGCCAGCGCTTCGGCCACCGATCTGACGGTCATGGAGAGCGCGAAGGCCCTCGACGATTTTACGGTGGAATTCACGCTGAGAGAGCCCTCGTCGCTGTTCCCCCACTCTCTGTGCTTTGTGGGCATCGTGCCGGCGCACGCCTATCACGAAGAGTACGGCAGCCGGCCGGTGTGTTCGGGAGCCTGGCGAGTCGTCGATTTCCAGAAAGACCAGCAGCTGATTCTCGAACCGAACCCCTATTATTACGGCAAAAAATCGCCTTTCCGGCGCATCACGATTCTCAAGATCGATGAAGACGCGGCGCTGGCTGCCGCTCAATCGGGGCAGCTGGACCTCGTCCTCATCAACTCCGAGTACGCGCACACGGCGGTGGAAGGGATGGACCTGCTGAGCATCGACGTTCTGGGCACGCTGGCGGTGAACCTGCCGGTCATTCCGGAGGGAACGGCTCCCGACGGAAGCAGGACGGGCAACAACGTGACGTGCGACCCTGCGATCCGCAAGGCGCTGAATATCGGCATCAATCGCCGTCAGCTGGTGGAACGCGCTCTGAACGGCATGGGCACGCCGGCCTGCTCGATTGGCGGCGGAACGCTCCCTTGGGCAGCTCATATCGACTTTAAGGACAATCGCGTCGAGGAAGCTAAAAAGCTCCTTGAAGACGCCGGCTGGAAAGATACCAACGGGGACGGCATCCGCGAGAAAAACGGCCTCAAAGCCGAGTTCACTATCACCGGCCGCAGCAACGATCTGGATCGTTACAACACGGTGGTTGCGCTGGCCGACAACGCCAAAGCTCTCGGCATCCGTATCATCGCCAAATCTGCCCCCTGGGTGGAATGCCGTAAGGCCCGCGCGGTTCCCACGTGCTGGAGCCTCGGCGCGCCCAGCCCCACTGACTTCAGGCTGTATTATCATTCCTCCAACATCAACAAGGCCGTCATCAACAATCCGGCGTCCTACAGCAATCCCGAAGTCGACGCGTTCATCGACCAGGCGATGAGCGCCACGGATCAAAGCGCGGCCAACGTGTTCTGGCGCAAAGCCGAAATCCGTGCCGCCGAGGACGTGCCGATTCTGTACATCAGCCGCCCCCAGAACAATTATCTCGTCCGCAAGGGGCTGCGCATCCCTCCTCTGAACAAGATCCCCGTGCGCAATCAGGGACTTACGGTCATCGAGAACATGAACGAGTGGTCTTGGGACGACTGAGGCTTTTCATGAAGTTCTGCTGAAAGTCGGATTTCAGCCATGCTTTCGTTTTTTCGACACAGGATATAAGGAAGGAGCCATTCCCGTGAATAAAAGCCTCCTGAAATATCTGAGCGGCTCGCTGACGCGAATGCTGCTCTTGCTTGCGTCCGCTTCGACGCTCAGTTTCTTTCTGGTCACCGCCTCGCCGATGGACACCGTCGACGCTTTTCTGGACGAGGTCAACGTCTCCGACGAGCAGCGGGCTCACATTGAAGAGCAGTGGGATTTGGACAAGCCGCCGCTTCAGCGCTATCTGATCTGGGCAAAACACGCGCTTCACGGCGATTTAGGCAGGTCGGTGTCGCTGCACCAGCCGGTTGCGTCAGTGCTGCGCGAGCGTTTTAAAGCCTCGCTGCTGCTGATGGGTACGGCCTGGACGCTCTCCGGCGCTCTGGGATTCCTCCTTGGCGTCGCTGCCGGCATGTACCGCGGCAGCTGGATCGATAAAGTCATCAAGACATTCAGCCTCGTGCTGGCGTCAACGCCGACGTTCTGGATCGGTCTGCTGGTGCTGGTGGTCTTTGCCGTCGAGCTGCGCTGGTTTCCGCTGGGACTCTCCATTCCGATCGGGCACCTCGCCTCGGAGGTCACCTGGGGCGAACGGCTTCATCACCTCGTCCTGCCGGCGCTGACGCTATCCATCACAGGCGTGGCCAACATCGCGCTGCACACACGTCAGAAGCTGATCGACGTGCTCGAAAGCGAGTACGTCATCTTTGCCCGCGCCCGCGGCGAGACGCTCGGGCAGATCCTCCGCCGCCACGGCCTGCGCAACATCGCCCTGCCGGCGGTGACGCTGCAGTGCGCTTCGGTGAGCGAACTGTTCGGCGGCTCGGTGCTGGCGGAGAAAGTTTTCTCCTATCCGGGGCTGGGGGCCACCGCCGTCGAAGCAGGGCTTCACGCCGACGCGCCGCTGCTGATGGGGATCGCGCTGTTCAGCGTCCTTTTTGTGTTCGCCGGCAACCTCTCGGCCAACCTTATTTACGGATTCGTCGATCCGCAGATCCGCGAAGGAGGGCGTTCCAATGTCTGAGTCTGCATGCGTCAAACCGGCAGAGTCCTGGCTGAATCGCCGCCGCAAAACGCTGCTGATAATCGGCATAGGAACGCTGATCCTGTCGGGAGTGTTCATCTGGGGACTGCTGCTGCCGGCGGAGAGTTTCGAGGCAGACTATTCGGCCCGCCGCCTGGCGCCGTCGCTGGCGCATCTGTTCGGCACGGACAATCTCGGGCGCGACATGTTCTATCGCACGGTCGCAGGGCTGTCTCTGAGCATCCGCATCGGTCTGCTGTCGGCGGCAATCAGCTCGGTGATCGCCCTGATCCTCGGGAGCCTGTCGGCGATTTTCGGCGGCACGGTGGACGCCGTGGTCAACTATCTCGTCGATCTGTGCATGGGCGTACCGCATCTGATCCTGCTCATTCTCATCTCCATTGCCATGGGCGGCGGCGCAGCCGGCGTCGTCACGGGCGTGGCGGTGACGCACTGGCCCAATCTGACGCGGCTGATCCGCGCCGAAGTCATGCAGATCCGCTCGGCCCAGTACGTGCAGGTGGCCCGCAGGCTGGGCAGGGGGCCGCTGCACATCGCCGTGCAGCATATCATCCCGCACGTCTTCCCGCAGTACGTGGTGGGGCTGATTCTGCTGTTTCCGCACGCGATTCTGCACGAGGCGGGCATCACCTTCCTCGGTTACGGGCTGCCGCTGGACACTCCGGCCATGGGCGTGATCCTTTCGGAGTCGATGAAGTATCTGGCGGCGGGGATGTGGTGGCTGGCGTTCTTCCCCGGAGTCGCGCTGCTGCTGGTGACACAGCTTTTCGACGGCGTCGGCGAGTATCTGCGGGTACTGATCGACCCGCACAGCTCCCGCGAATAGGAGGCTCCCATGAACGAAGACAAGCACATGCTGCTTGACGTGCGCCATCTGTCGGTCGGTTTCGAAAGCTACAACGCGCGGCTGGAGAGAGCGACGTTCCAGGCTATCGCCGATCTGAGCGTGACGCTGAGCGCAGGCGATATTCTCGCCGTGGTCGGCTCCAGCGGCTCCGGCAAAAGTCTGCTGGCGCACGCAGTGATGGGCATTCTGCCCGGCAACGCGCGCACCGGCGGCGAGATGTTCTACCGCGGCGAAGCGATGACGGCGGAAACAAAAGCGCGTCTGCGCGGGCGCGAGATCGCCTTTATCCCCCAGTCGGTGGCGTTTCTCGACCCGCTGATGCGCGTCGATTCCCAAGTTTGCGGTGTCTCGGGCAAGGGACAGTATGCAAAGATGCGCGAAGCGTTCGCACATTTCGGCCTGAAGCCGGGCGTGGAAAAACTCTATCCGTTCCAGCTTTCGGGCGGCATGGCGCGGCGCGTGCTGCTCTCCACTGCCTACGTGGCCGACGCCGAGCTGATCATCGCCGACGAACCGACGCCGGGGCTCGATTTGGAAATCGCGCTGGAGGCGCTCAAAGACTTCCGCGTCATGGCCGATCACGGCAAAGCCGTGCTGCTGATCACGCACGACATCGACCTGGCGCTGCGCGTGGCCGACACGATCTCGATCTTTTACGACGGACGTGTCGTAGAGACGGCGGCCGTCAGCTCTTTCAGCGGCGACGGCGAGGGGCTGAAGCACCCGTACAGCCGCGCGCTGTTCCGGGCGCTGCCGCAGAACGGTTTTCATCTCGACCGATGCAGCCGGTGCGGTTCCAGCAGCGCGACCTGGGTTGTGGACGAACGGGAAATGAGGTGCGGCTGCCATGCTTGAGGTGAAAAACATTTCTTTCCGCTACGGCGGCGGCCCATGGATTCTGAAGGACGTCAGCCTCTCCGTGGCGGAAGGCGAGCGCGTCGCCATTCTCGGTCCCAGCGGCTACGGCAAGAGCACTCTGGCCAAGGTGATGGCCGGCTACGAGCGTCCCGCTTCCGGCGCCGTGCTGTGGAACGGCGCGCCGCTGCCGGCAAGAGAGTACTGCCCCGTGCAGCTTATCTACCAGCATCCTGAAAAAGCGCTCAATCCGCGCTGGAAGATGGAAAAATCGCTGTACGAAGCGGGGCCTCTGGACAGCGAGGTGCTGAACGAAATGGGCATCCGCTCCATCTGGTACGGCCGCTGGCCCGCCGAGCTGTCCGGCGGCGAGCTGCAGCGCTTCTGCGTCGCCCGCGTGATGCGCCCCGGGACGCGCCTGCTGATCGCCGACGAAATGACCACCATGCTCGACGCGCTCAATCAGGCCCATATCTGGAACTTCGTTCTGAACTACGCCAAACGCCATCGCATGGGGATCGTCGCCATCACTCATAATCCCGCGCTGGCCGAGCGCGTGGCCACGCGGATCATCCGTATTCCCGAACTGAACCACGTGGAAGTGGACCGCAGCAATCTGTAACCTCGGCAAATCATAACGAACGGCCGTGCGGAGATGATGTATTTCTTATTCATCGCCGCACGGCCGTTCATGTTGTTCCATGTGGAACACATTCGTCCGGACGTTCTCTGCAGAGCGGCCGCCTTTCATAAAAAGTTCGAGGAAAAGGGCTCGCTCGGCGTAAGGCACTTTTATTTTGCCGTCATGCTATAATTCAGCGTGGCTTCAACGATAAAAAAACAAACGTTTCCGTTAGGGATGCGGAGGAAAATTTTTATGAAATACGACGCGATCATCGTCGGCGCTGGGCCGGCGGGAATTTTCGCGGCGCTGGAACTGACCGGCGCCGGCAGGAAAGTGCTGATCATCGACAAGGGGCGGCTCATCGAAGAGCGCGTTTGTCCGATCATGGCGGGCAAAGCCGATCGCTGTGTCAACTGTCCGTCCTGCGCGGTAGTGTCCGGCTGGGGCGGCGCTGGCTCGGCCTCCGACGGCAAGCTGACGATCACGACCGGCTACGGCGGCAATCTCGAAGAGTACGTCGGCGCAGCGGAGCTGGAGCGGCTGATGAAAACCGTGGATGACCGCTTCGTCGCCAACGGCGCCGATCCCCATCTTTACGAGCCGAGCGGGCAGAACGTGCACGACACAATACGCCGCGCCGCCGCGGCGGGCATCAAGGTGCTGCCGGCCAGAATCCGCCACATCGGCACCGATGCCTCGCGCGAAGTGCTCGACGCCATGTACCGCTCCCTGCGAGGCAAATGCGACATCCTCATGAACACGTTCGTGCAGGACATTCTTGTCGAAAACGGCGCCGCCGTCGGCGTGGTCACGAGCGACGGCGCGGAATACCGCGCCGCGGACGTCGTCGCCGCGCCCGGACGAGACGGCGCTTCGTGGCTGGAGGGGATCGTTAAGCGGCTGAAGCTGCCGATCGCCTCGATGCCGGTAGACATCGGCGTGCGCGTCGAAGTTCCCGACAGCGCCTGCGAGGAGCTGACCCGCGACTTTTACGAAGTCAAGTGTCTTTACAACACTCCCACGTTCGACGACCGCGTGCGCACTTTCTGCATGAATCCCTCGGGCTTTGTGGTCTCCGAGTTCAACCGCACGCACGGCCTCGTCACCGTCAACGGGCACAGCCTTAAGAATACCAAGTCGCACAACACCAACTTCGCCGTGCTCGTCACCAAGAACTTCACGCGTCCGTTCACCGACCCGATCGGCTACGCTACGCACATCGCCCGCCTCGCCAATATGCTGGCCGGCGGCGGACTGCTGGTGCAGCGCCTCGGCGACCTGCGCGACGGGCGCCGCTCCACGCCCAGCCGCATCGCCCGCGGCATGATTGAGCAGACGGGCCCCGCCGTTCCCGGCGATCTCAGCCTCGTGCTGCCTCACCGTCATATGACCGACATCATCGAGTTTCTCGACGCGCTGAATGTGATCATGCCAGGCGTGAACCAGAACGACACGCTGCTCTACGGCGTGGAGATCAAGCTCTACTCGCTGCGTCTGGAGCTGAAAAGCAGCCTCGCCGCGCCGAACGTCAAACATCTCTATATGGCCGGCGACGGGGCCGGCGTCAGCCGCGGCATCATCCAGGCGGCGGCCAGCGGGCTTGTGGCAGGGAAAGCGATTCTCGGCGCCTGAGCGCATTGCAAATTCACGTTCGCAGGAGGCTGATTCTTCATGGAAGAAAAACACGCCGCGCCCGGCGCGCTCCGCGTCATATGCCGAGCCGTGAAAGCCGGGGTAGTTTTGAATGCTTGAAAAAAACACGACCGTACTTTTTCAGGGCGATTCGGTTCTGCTCTTCCAAGGGCGCCTGCCCAGCGTCGCTGAGGCGGAGCGGCTGCCGCTGAGCGATTCGGGTCCTTTCGGCAGCCTCGGTCCCGCGGGCTGCGTCTGGGGGCGCGTCGAAGACGGGGTCAAACTCCCCGCAGGCTGGAGCTCCCTCAGCCGCCGCGCCTTCGGCGAGCAATTCGGCATGGAAGACTTTCAGGCCATGAGCGCCGCCTGGGGCTTGGCCGACTGGCACCGTCAGGCCCGCTACTGCGGCTGCTGCGGCGCGAAGATGGAGCCCGCTCCCGGCGAGCAGCGCGCTATGAAATGTCCAAACTGCGGACACATGCTCTTTCCCGTCATTTGCCCAGCCATGATCGTGGCCGTCGAGCGCGACGGCAAGCTGCTGTTGGCCATGAACCGGCAGAACAGATTCAATCGGTTCAGCGTGCTGGCGGGATTTCTCGAAGTCGGTGAATCGATCGAAGACGCCGTTGTCCGCGAAGTGCGCGAGGAAGTGAACGTCGAAGTGGACCGGAACAGCATCCAGTATCTGTACAGTCAGTACTGGCCTTTTCCACGCTCGCTGATGCTGGCCTGCCGCGCCCGCTGGAAGAGCGGCGAGCTCCGTCCTGACGGATTGGAAATCGGCGAAGCGCGCTGGTTCGCGCCCGACGAAATTCCCGAGAACATCCCCGGCACGATCACCGTCGCCGGCTGGCTGATCCGCGACTTTCTCAAGCGCCACCCGCGCCGCGGAAGCGCCGCCGAAAGCCGCTGATACCGATTTTCAGCTGCGCAAGGTCCAGCAGATTCTCTTCGATAAAACGAGGACTGACCGATCTCTTCGGCCAGTCCTCGTTTTTTTGCTCACTGCCGTTTTATGATATGAGATGAATATTCTGATTGTTTTACTATTTGTCATCTAAACTTTAGCCTTGAATTAGCGCAATAATTACAACGTTAGTTATTTTAAGAGCAGCGGCAGTTTATTTTTAGCCGGGCCGCTCATATAATTCATTCTCACGTTGGCGCGAAAGGACGCTGAGTCATTCTCTCCCAAGCCGTCGGGAGAATCGCTCGTTTTTTCACGTCAACAGGCCCGCTTGAAAGCGCGGCTCTGCAATCTCTCGCTGAAAGGATGTTTTGAACGATGATGAAAAACTTGTTCGCTTTCGTTTTCGCCGTCTCCACGATGGCCGGCTGCGCTTTCGGGGCCGACGCCTTCAAGCTGGGCGGCAGGCGGCGTCAAATTCGAGCTGAATTATGAAGACGACACGCACGACGCCGAAAAGGCCGTCAACGCCTATAACGCGCTCAAAGACTGGGGCATGCAGCTTTCGCTCGGCTCGGTCACGTCCAAACCCTGCGAAGCGACCGTCGCCGAGAACTTCGCCGACCGCATCTTCGCGCTCACGCCTTCCGCTTCGGCCGTCGCCGTCACCGCAGGCAAGGACAACGTGTTCCAAATGTGCTTCGTCGATCCCAACCTGGGTTCCGCCTCCGCACAGTACATCGCCGGCAAATCTTTAGCCAAAAAAGTCGCCGTAATCTGGAAGAACGACGACGTGTACTCAAAAGGCGTTCATGACACGTTCACGGCCAAGGCGCCTGAAGCCGGCCTCGAAGTGGTCAGCGACACTACGTTCGCCGACGGCAACGACACCGACTTCTCGGTGCAGTTGGCCGACGCGCAGAAAAACGGCGCCGAACTGGTCTTCCTGCCCATGTACTATCAGCACGCTTCGCTGATCCTCGCTCAGGCCGCGGCCATGAACTTCGCGCCCAAATGGTTCGGCGTGGACGGCATGGACGGCACTCTGACCATGGAAGGCTTCAACAAGGAGCTCGCCGAAGGCGTTATGCTGCTGACGCCGTTCAACGCCGACGCTGAGGACGGGCGTACCGCCGCTTTTGTGGCCGAGTACCGCAAGCGTTTCGGCGAAGTGCCCAATCAGTTCGCCGCCGACGCGTATGACTGCGTTTATGCTTACAAACAGGCACTCGAAAACGCCAAGGCCACGCCCGACATGGACGCGAAAAAGCTCTGCGAGCTGATGATCGGGCAGTTCACGACGATGACGTTCAACGGCCTGACAGGCGGCAACATGACGTGGAAGCCCAACGGCGAGATTTCCAAGGATCCCAAGGGCATGGTCATCAGAAACGGCGCTTACGCCGGGCTCGACTAGTTTTCAAGAGCGGACGGCGCGCCGTTCCGCCTCGCCTGAGAGCGTCGCCGGAAGACCGGCCTGGCCGGCCTTTTCGGCGGCGCTCTCGCTTTTATCCTCCAAACGGCTCCATACCGCCGTTCGCTGTTTTCTATTTTTTTCGAGATCTTTCGAGGTGAACTCATGACCTTCCTGAATTTCTTTATCAGCGGCGTCAGCCTGGGCAGCATTTACGCGATCATCGCGCTGGGGTACACCATGGTTTACGGCATAGCCAAGATGCTCAACTTTGCTCACGGCGACGTGATCATGGTCGGCGCTTACGTCTGCTTTTACGCCGTGTTCCGCTTCCATCTGCCGGCTGCCGCCGGCGTTGTTCTGGCTATGGCAGTCTGCACGCTGCTGGGCATCGTCGTGGAAAAGCTGGCTTACAAACCTCTGCGTCAGGCGCCGTCGCTGGCAGTGCTGATCACTGCCATCGGCGTGAGTTACTTTTTGCAGAACACGGCGCTGCTGCTTTGGACGTCGAATCCCAAGGTGTTCCCCTCGGTGGTGGGGCACGGCGCACTCAAACTGTTCGGCGGCCGGCTTTCCATCTCTCACGTGACGATCGTGACGATCGTCTCCTGTCTGGTGATCATGACGGCGCTCTCATGGTTCGTCGGGCGCACGCGCATGGGCAAGGCGATGCGCGCCTGTTCGGAGGACAAGGGCGCGGCGCTGCTGATGGGCATCAACGTCAACGCTGCCATATCGCTGACTTTCGCCATCGGCTCCGGCCTGGCAGCCGCAGCCGGTGTGCTGCTGTGCTCGGCCTATCCGACGCTGATGCCGACGACGGGTTCGCTGCCGGGCATCAAGGCGTTCACAGCCGCGGTGTTCGGCGGCATCGGCTCCATTCCCGGCGCCTTTTTAGGGGGGCTGCTGCTGGGCGTGATCGAGATCTTCGCCAAGGCGTACATCTCCACGCAGCTCTCCGACGCCGTGGTCTTCGCCGTGCTGATCGTGGTGCTGCTGGTCAAGCCCGCGGGACTGCTGGGGCGCCAGATGCAGGAGAAGGTTTAACCATGAAGCGGCTGATCAGCCTTAAAAGACCCGAAGCCCGGCGCGTTTACGGCACGTATGCGCTCGTAACGCTGGCTTACGTTATCCTCCAGATCATGATCTCGACGCGGACGCTCAGTTCGTCCATGAAGGGAATGCTGGTGCCGATCTGCGCCTACATGGTCATGACCGTGGCGCTGAATCTGGTGGTGGGCGTGCTCGGCGAGCTGTCGCTGGGGCACGCCGGCTTCATGTCCGTCGGCGCGTTCACGGGCGTCGCCTGCGCCATCCTGCTGCAGAGCGCCGTGCCCTGGGCGCCGCTGCGTCTGTCCGTTTCCATGGCGGCCGGAGCGGCTTTCGCAGCGCTGGGCGGTTTTTTGATCGGCATTCCCGTGCTGCGGCTCAAGGGCGACTATCTAGCCATCGTCACGCTGGCGTTCGGCGAGATCATCAAAAGCGTGCTGAACAACTTTTACATGGGCGTCGACAAGGCGGGGCTGCACGTCAGCATGCTGGCCGACACAACGGGGCTGCTGCCCGGCGGCCGGCTGATCGTCGGCGGCCCGATGGGCATCGGCGGCATCCGCAAGATCGCCACGCTCGACGCCGGCTTCGCGCTGGTGATGATCGCGCTGATCGTAGTCTACAATCTCATCAACAGCAGGATGGGACGCGCCTTCCAGGCCGTCCGCGACGACCGCATCGCCGCCGAGAGCGTCGGCATCGACGTCACCAGGTACAAGATGACTGCCTTCGTCGTTTCCGCGGCGCTGGCGGGCGCGGCCGGCTGCCTGTTCGCGATGAACTACTCCACGATCGTGGCCAACAAGTTCGACTTCAACACTTCGATCCTGATCCTCGTTTTCGTGGTATTAGGCGGCCAGGGCAACATGCTCGGATCTGTCGCTGCCGCCGCGGCGCTGACGATCCTGCCGGAAAAGCTGCGCGAGTTCCGCGATTACCGCATGCTGATCTACGCGGCGATGCTGATTGCCATCATGCTGGGCTCCAACAACGCGGCCGTAAGGAATTTCTTCGCGCGGCTGAGGTCCTTCGGCCGCGCCTCAAAGGAGGAAGCTTCCCATGGCCACTAAACTTGTTCCCGTCCCTTCGCGCGCGATGGTTCCCGAGCGTGACGCCGGACGCGCCCCGATTCTGGAGTGCGTCAACCTTGGTCTGACAATCGGCGGGCTGAAGATCGTCGAGAACTTCAACCTCACCATCGGCCGCACGGAAATCGCCGGGCTGATCGGTCCCAACGGCGCAGGCAAGACGACGGTCTTCAACCTGCTCACCAAGGTCTACCATCCCACCACGGGCACCGTGCTGCTCGACGGGCAGGACACCGCCGGCATGACGCCGGCGCAGGCCAACCGTCTCGGCATCGCGCGCACGTTCCAAAACATCCGCCTCTTCAAGAATCTCAGCGTCGCCGACAACGTTAAGGCCGCTATGACCAACGACATTCATTACGGACTCTTCGGCGCCATTCTGCGCCTGCCGCGCTGCCGCCGTCAGGAACTTGCCGCTCATCACCGCGCCCTCAAGCTGCTGTCCATCTTCGACATGCAGAGCCTGGCCGACGTCAAGGCCGGTTCGCTGCCCTACGGCGCGCAGCGCCGCCTCGAGATCGTGCGCGCGCTGGCGACTTATCCGTCGCTGCTGCTGCTCGACGAGCCGGCCGCCGGCATGAATCCCTCGGAGACGCACGAGCTGATCGACAGCATCCGCCGCGTGCACGAGACATTCCCGATCGCCATCATTCTTATCGAACACGACATGAATCTCGTCATGAACCTGTGCGAAGGAATCTGCGTGCTTAACTTCGGGCGCGTTATCGCCAAGGGCGCGCCGGCGGACATCCAGAGCAATCCCGACGTCATCGAAGCCTACCTCGGCAGGCAAAAGGAGGGCTAAACATGGCCGATCCGATCCTCAAAGTCGACAACATCAACGTTTTCTATGGCAGCATCCACGCCATCAAAGGCATCTCTTTCGAGGTCTCCCAGGGCGAGATCGTCACGCTGATCGGCGCCAACGGCGCGGGCAAGTCCACGACGCTGAACGCCATCTCCGGTCTGCTGCCGCGCACGGGGAGCGTGTCTTTCTTCGGCCGCAGGCTGGCGAAAGTGCCGCCTTACAAAGTGGTCGAGCGCGGTTTGGTGCAGGTTCCTGAAGGACGCCGCATTTTTCTGCACATGTCGGTGCAGGAAAATCTGGAAATGGGCGCCTACACTCGTCACGCCGCCGGCGGCGAGCAGCAGATGCTTGCCATGGGACGCGCGCTGATGAGCCGTCCCAAGCTGCTCATGCTTGACGAGCCCTCCATGGGGCTGGCGCCGATCCTCGTCGAAGCTGTTTTCGACATCATCGCCAATCTGCACCGGCAGGGAGCTACAATCCTGCTTGTCGAGCAGAATGCGCGCATGGCTCTGTCCATCGCCGACCGCGGCTACGTGCTGGAAACCGGCAAGATCGTCACCACCGGCACTGGGCGCGAACTGCTCAACTCTGCCACGATCAAAAAAGCCTATCTGGGCGGCTGACAAACGGATAAAGAGCTCCATTAAATGAAAGAATCCGAAAGCGGACTGTGATCCTTTACGTCCGTCTTCGGATTTTTGTTTTTTATAGGAAAACATGATGGTTTTTGACTCATGCTGATTCTTGACAGAAAGCATTGCCGTGATTTCCCGGGGAGTGCGGGATGCCAAGCGTTCGCCGTAAAACCGTCCTTTTAAGGATCCGCACGGAATCAAACCGTCCCGAGAGCCCAAACTCAAACGATGCATGCATTATTATGATGCAGAAAGCCGTCAGCGTTTCATAAACAAAGCCGAGTTAGCTGCTTCAAATCAATTTAAAAAATAATCTCCTATTGAAACTTTTCCCCACATTGTCTAAAATGAACCTATATCATTTACCACTGTTTTTTGCAGAGATAGAAAACGCTTTCGCAAAAACAGCATGTCTTGAGCCGGGAATATCGGAGGGGCCGGCGAAAAGACATATTTTTCAAAACAGGGGGAAGAATCGTGAGCAGACTCAGCATCGTCACAAAGAACCAGGCACAGACGACCGTCGAAGGCCTGTACAAGGACATGGAGCGCCGCATTCAGGCCAGTCCTCCCGAGCTGTGTCCAGTCGATCTGGCCGTTTCGTTCCTGCACATCTGCCACTCGCAGTCGTGCGGCAAGTGCGTGCCCTGCCGGGTCGGCCTCAGCCGTCTGGAAGAGCTTCTCAATTCTGTGCTGGACGGCCACGCCGATATGGGCACCATCGACATCATTGAGCGGACAGCCGAGAGCATCTATCTCACCTCAGACTGCGCTATTGGTCAGGAAGCCGCCCGTATGGTGCTCAAAGGCGTGCGGGGCTTCCGCGACGACTTTGTCGAACACATTCAGCACGGCCGCTGCATGTGTCTGCAGAACCAGCCCGTGCCCTGCGTCTCGCTGTGCCCGGCGCATGTGGACATTCCCGGCTACATCGCTCTCATTCATGCCGGCCGTTACGGCGACGCCGTGCAGCTGATCCGCAAGGACAACCCGCTGCCCGCCGTGTGCGGCATGATCTGCGAACATCCCTGCGAGAGCCGCTGCCGCCGCACGCTGGTCGATAATCCCATCAACATCCGCGGCTTGAAGCGCTACGCCGTCGAGCACGAGGAGACGATCCCCGTGCCAAAGCGCGCTCCCGCCACAGGCAAGAAAGTCGCCGTCGTCGGCGGCGGCCCCGGCGGACTGAGCGCCGCCTACTATCTGTCCATCATGGGGCACGACGTAACCGTCTACGAACAGCGTCAGCAGCTGGGAGGCATGCTCCGCTACGGCATTCCCGCCTACCGCCTGCCCCGCAAAGTTCTTGACCGCGAGATCGACGGCCTCCTTTCGGCAGGGATCCACGTCAAAACCGGGATCAGCGTCGGCGACGACATTTCCGTTAAGGAACTGTGCGATCAGTACGACGCGCTGTACATTTCCATCGGCGCCCACATCGACAAGAAGCTGGGCATCGAGGGCGAAGAGGCCGAGGGCGTCATCTCCGCCGTGGAGATGCTGCGCGCTATCGGCGACGACCACTATCCCGACTTCACCGGCCTCGACGTGCTCGTCATCGGCGGCGGCAACGTCGCCATGGACGTAGCGCGCTCGGCAGTAAGGTGCCATGCCAAGTCGGTGCGCCTCGTCTACCGCCGCCGCAAGGAGGACATGACCGCCCTGCCCGAGGAAATAGAAGGCGCCATCGCCGACGGCGTGGAGATCATCGAACTTCACGCGCCGCTTCGCATCATAAAGGACGAGAACAACAACGTCGTTTCGCTCTGCACTCAGCCGCAGATCATCGGCGAGTTCAAAAACGGCCGTCCGGCGCCGGTCGACGCGGACGCGCCGGAGATCTGCTTCCGCTGCGACCGCGTGCTGGTGGCCATCGGTCAGGGCATCGAGTCGCGCAAGTTTGAGCAGTACGGCATTCCTGTCAAACGCGGCGCAATCGAGAGCATGGACACTACCGGCATCAGGAACGCCGACGGCATCTTCGCCGGCGGCGACTGCGTCACCGGCCCTGCCACAGTCATCCGCGCTATCGCCGGCGGCAAGGTCGCGGCAGCTAATATCGACGACTATCTGGGCTTCGACCACGTCATCACGAGCGGCATCGAGGTGCCGCAGGTACGTTTCGACGACCATGCCTCCTGCGGCCGCGTGAACATGGTGGAACGCCCCGCTGCGGAGCGGATTCACGATTTCGATCTGATGGAGCTGCCGATGAGCGACCAGGAAGCGTGCCAGGAATCCGGACGCTGCCTGCGCTGCGACCACTTCGGCTACGGCGTGTTCAAGGGGGGGCGTGTAGAAAAATGGTAAATGTCGTCATCGATGGGAAACACATTCAGGTTCCGGAAAGAACGACGATCCTCGACGCCGCCAAGAGCGCAGGGATCAAGATTCCCACGCTCTGTTTCCTTGCCGGCCTCAACGAGATCGGCGCCTGCCGCGTCTGCGTCGTCGAGGTAGACGGCTACGAGCGGCTCTTCACTGCCTGCAACAACCCTGTTGAAGAAGGCATGGTGATCCGCACCAACAGCAAAAAAGCCCGCGAAGCCCGCCGTGCCAACGTGCGCATGATCCTCTCCGAGCACGACGACCACTGTCCGACGTGCGTGCGCAGCGGCAACTGCGAGCTGCAGCGTATCGCCAACGAGCTCAACATCCATGACACGCCGTTCGAAAAACATTACGTCAACCAGCAGAGCAGCCCCGATTTTCCGCTCATCCGCGACTTTTCACTCTGCATCAAGTGCATGCGCTGCGTGCAGGTCTGCGACAAGATCCAGCACGCCAACGTTTGGGATGTGGTCAACACTGGAGCCAAGACCACAGTCGACGTAGCCCGCGTCTACCGCCTCGAAGACGCCGACTGCGCCCTGTGCGGCCAGTGCATCACCCACTGTCCCGTGGGAGCGCTGCACGAGCGCGACGATACGCAGAAGGTGCTCGACGCCATCGACGATCCCGAAAAGATCGTGCTCGTCCAGATCGCGCCGGCCATCCGCAGCGCCTGGGGCGAGGAGTTCGGCATGAAGCCCGAAGAGGCCACGGTGGCGCGGTTGGCAGCAGCTTTGCGCCTCGTAGGCTTCGACTACGTGTTCGACACCGATTTCTCCGCCGATCTCACGATCATGGAGGAAGGCAGCGAGTTCCTAGAGCGCCTCAAGCACCGTGACAGCGAGAAGTTCCCGATGTTCACCTCCTGCTGTCCGGGCTGGATTCGCTTCGTCAAGAGCCGCTGGCCGCAGTACGTCGATCAGCTGTCCTCGGCCAAGTCGCCGCAGCAGATGTTCGGCGCCATCGCCAAGACCTGGTACGCACAGACGCTCGGCGTCGATCCGTCCAGAATCTTTTCCGTCTCCATCATGCCCTGCCTGGCCAAAAAGGCCGAGTGCGCGCTGCCCGGCATGGACGACGCCGGCGCGGGGCCGGACGTAGACGTGGCGCTGACCACGCGCGAAGTATCGCGTTTGATCCGCTCGCTGCAGATACAACCGCAGGACCTTGAAGACGAAGCTCTCGACATGCCGTTCGGCGTCGGCAGCGGCGCGGGGGCGATCTTCGGCGCCACCGGCGGCGTCATGGAGGCAGCGCTGCGCAGCGCCTTCTTCCTCGTCACCGGCAAAAACCCCGAACCCGACGCTTTCAAGTCGGTGCGCGGAATGGACGGCTGGAAAGAAGCCGAGTTCGACATCGCCGGCGCGTCGCTCAAGGTCGCCGTCGTCAACGGCCTCGGCAATGCCGACAAATTGCTGGCTGCGCTCGACCGCGGCGACGTGCACTACGATTTCGTCGAGGTTATGGCCTGCCCCGGCGGCTGCGTCGGCGGCGGCGGGCAGCCGATCCACGACCGCGTGGAAATGGCGCCCAAACGCGCCCCCACGCTCTACGACATCGACCGCGGCATGACGCTGCGATTCTCGCATGAAAACCCGTCCGTCCTCGAGTGCTACAAGCAGTTCCTCGGCGCGCCGCTGTCGGAAAAAGCTCATCACCTGCTCCACACGACGTACCACGGCTGGAAGATGCCCGGCGAAAAGTAGCGCCCCGTTTTCCGCCATGTGCAGACAAAAAAGTTCCGCCCCGTTCACCCGGGACGGAACTTTTTTGTCTGCGCGCTCCGCAAAAGCCGAAGAGGCGCGTTCTTTCCAGTGGACAGGGCAGCGCCTTTGCTGTATCTTTGGCGATATGATTTTTTTCCGCGGCGCGAAAGGAGCGGTGAACGTGAACGAACGGAGCGATTTTTTCAAAGCCGTCGACTTCGGCGACGGCATCCTGCGCCTTGAGGGCAGCGGCAGTGTCTATTGTTATCTTGTCGAGGGGCGCCAAAGCGCGCTGCTGATCGACACGATGACCGGCCTCGGCAATCTGCGCGCCTTCGTGAAAAAACTGACCCGCCTGCCTCTCACCGTCGTATGCACTCACGGTCACTTCGACCACATCGGCGGCGCCCTCGACTTCGAAGAGGCATGGATCCCGGCGCGTGACGCCGGCATGATCGCCGAGCAGAATGCCGTAGAGCTAAAATTCCAGTTCGAGAGCCGTCTTTGCTCGCTGCGCAGGGTTCCGCTGCAGTTCACGCGGGACGACTTCACGCCGCCTCGTCCCATCAAATGGCGGCTGCTGTACGACGGCGGACGCTTCGACCTCGGCCGCCGCATCGTCACCGCCGTCGAGGTCCCCGGGCACACGCGCGGCTCTATCGGCTTTCTCGACTCCAAGACGGGCATTTTCTTCTCCGGCGACGCAGGCAGCCGCAGCACCTTTCTGTTTCTCGACTGCTCCGCCACCGCCGCGGCCTGTCTGAGCGGACTGCTGCGCCTCAAACGCATGCGCGAGTGTCAGATCAGTCAGTGGTACAACTTCCACAATTACACGGAAATGCCGGCTTCGATCCTCGACGAGCTGATTCAGGGCTGCCGTGACGCGCTCGCCGGCAACGCGAGCGGTCCCGCCTTTCGCGGCAACGGCGACTGCCGCTTTGTCTATCCTGTCGATGCCAAGTGGAAAAGACTGGACGGCGGCTTCGACAACCTGATCGTCTCGCTTCGCCGCCTGCGCTGAAAAACTCCGCAGGACAGCCGCCTGAAAAGGACACCTGAGAAAAAACAATTTTACAGATTCGGAATTTTGACATAAAATCAAACCACACTGCGGCAGTTCCACACCAACAATCTTACTGACAAAGAGGAGTGTCTTTCATGGAACATAAACTAAGCATCAATACTCTGGCGGTCCACGCCGGCGCGCGCAGGGACGATGCCTTCGGCGCGATCAACACGCCGGTCTACATGACCTCCAACTACCGCATCCCCACCGACGGCACTCCCGTCGACTGGAGCGGCATCAACAGCAACATCTACCAGCGCAACCGCAACGTCAACCAGATGGTGCTGCAGGACCGGCTCTGCGCCCTCACCGGCGCGGAGGACGGAGCGGTGTTCGCCAGCGGCGTGGCGGCGCTGATGAGCGTGTTCACCACGTTCCTCAACTCGGGCGACCACGCTGTCATTTCCGAGGTCTGTTACAGCGCCACGAACCTGCAGTTCCGCGAGTTCCTGCCGAAGAAGTACGGCATCCAGGTGACCTTCGCCGACATCACCGACGCCGAGGCGGTGCGCCGTGCCGTGCGCCCCAACACGAAGCTGATCCATGCCGAAACGCCCGGCAACCCGACCACGGGCATCGCCGATCTTGACGCGCTGGCGCAGATCGCCCGCGAAGCGGGGGCGCTGCTCTCCGTCGACGCCACGTTCGCGGGGCCGCTCTGCCTGCGAGCGCTCGAGCACGGAGCCGATCTCGAGATCCACAGCATGACCAAGTACATCAACGGCCACGGTGACTCATTGGGCGGCTGCGTGCTGGGCAGCCGCGGGCTGCTGACGAAGATCAAGGAAGAGGCCATGGTCAACTACGGCGGCATCCTCAGCCCGTTCAACGCCTGGCTGGTAGCGCGCGGCCTGGCGACGGTGCCGCTGCGCATGGCCCAGCACTGCCGCGCCGCGCAGGCGGTGGCGGAGTTCCTTGAACAGAGCCCGGCAGTGCGCTTCGTCTGGTACCCGGGGCTGGCAAGCCACCCGCAGCATGAGCTGGCCAAGCGCCTCATGCGCGGCCAGTACTCGGGCATGATCTCGTTCGACATCAACGGCGGCGAGAAGACTCACCAGAAGTTCCTCGACAGCCTGCGCCTGATCACGCACGCCGTATCGCTCGGCGATATCGAAAGCCTGATCGTCTACTACGACAAGAACAGCGACAAGCTGCCTCACTATCCTCCCGTCTACCGTGAGGGCTTCTTCCGCTTCAGCATCGGACTTGAAGATCCAGCCGACCTGATCGCCGACCTGCAGCAGGCGCTTAAGGCCAGCGGCGCACTGCCGGCGTAGCCTCGCGGAACGGCCGCGGCGCGCCCGGCGAAAATTTTCTCGAGGAGGTCTTTCATCATGAGCGAACCAACCGCCCCAACAACGGCAAAAAGAAAACTGAACATGCCCGACACGTGGCTGGTCGTTTTCGCCATCGTCGCGGTCATGGCCGCGCTGTCCTGGGTGATCCCGTCGGGCAGCTTCGACTACCAAAAGATCGACGTCAACGGCACGATGCGCAGCGTCGCCGTCGCCGGCTCGTACCATGCCATTCCCAAGTCTCAGACGAGACCCACCGGCTTCATCGGGCTCTTTGCCTCGCTTTATCAGGGCTGCTACGAGGCGGCCGACATCATCTTCGTCATCCTCTCCTGCGCGGCCACGTTCGGCGTCATGGTCAAGACCGGCGCCTTCCATGCCGGCATCGGCAAGGTCATGAAAAAGGCCGGCCGCCGCGAAAAGCTGCTCATCCCCATCCTTATGGTCCTCTTCGGACTGGGCGGCTCGGTTTTCGGCATGCTCAGCGAGTTTTACGGCTTCTACCCGCTGATCGTCGGTCTCGGCGTCGCCATCGGCTACGACGCGATGACGGGCTTCGCCATCCTCGCCCTCGGCGAGTACGTGGGCTTCATGGCCGCGACGCTCAACCCCTATTCGGTCGCCGTCGCTCAGTCCATCGCCGGCGTGCCGCTCTACTCCGGCGTCGTCTACCGCGCCGTCTGTTTCGCCGTGTTCATGGGCCTCTGCATCGCCTACGTGATGCGCTACGCCGCGAAAGTAAAACGATCGCCGCAGTCCTCGGTAATGTACGGCGAACCCTGCCTCCACTCGTTTGACCGCAGCGAGCTCGACCAATACCAGTTCACCTGGCGGCACGCGCTGATCCTGCTGGACGTGCTCGTTACGCTGGCCGTGCTGATGATCGGCCTGACGCAGTGGAGCTGGGCCTACAAGGAGCTCTGCGGGCTGTTCATCGTCATGTCGGCCGCGGCGGCGCTGATTTCCGGCTGGACCCCCAACAAGTACTGCGCCGAAATGCTGGCGGGTGCCAAGAGCGTGCTCTGGGGCTGCATCCTCACCGGTCTGGCCAAGAGTATCGTCGTGATCATGAAGAACGCGCAGATTATGGACACGATTATCAACGCGCTCGCCAATCTGCTCAAAAACGCGCCCTCGGCTATTTCCGCGCAGCTGATGTTCGTCGTGCAGACGGTCATCAATTTCCTCGTGCCCTCGGCTTCCGGGCAGGCAGCCGTGACCATGCCGATTATGGCGCCCCTGGCAGACGCGCTGGGCGTCAGCCGTCAGGTGGCCTGCCTGGCCTATCAGTTCGGTGACGGTCTCTCCAACATCCTCTGGCCGACCTGCGGCATCGTCGTCATCTGCGGCCTTGCCGACATCCGTTACGACCTGTGGCTGAAATGGTTCGCCAAGCTCTTCGCCATGCTCTTCGCCGCACAGATGATCATGATCGAGATCGCCGTGCTGATAGGCTGGTAGAGCAGACGGCGCCGCGAAAAAAACGCATCCCTGACATAACTAACGCCCGGCAGCTTAGCAGCTGCCGGGCGTTTTTCGACACATTTTTCCATACCGATTTTCAACAAGAGTCTTCGGCCACCGCGCGTCTCGTTCCTAGAAAACGGCGTAATCCACGTCCTTCGGATCGCTGATGAACATATGTCCGGGGGCGTGAGTGATGGCGAAGGGCGGCTTGCTCTTCATCAACACTGCCTGCGGCGTCACGCCGCAGGCCCAGAAGACGGGCGTTTCCCCCTCGCGGATCTCCACCGGATCGCCGAATTCGGGCTTATCGATGTTCTTGATGCCGATGGCGGCAGGGTCTCCGATGTGGACGGGCGCGCCGTGGACGGCCGGGAATCTTCCCGTCGCCAGCACCGCTTTGGGCACCTGCTCGTGCTTTACCGGACGCATGCTGACCACCATCGGCCCCGAGAGACGTCCTGCCGGCCTGTTCTGAACGTTGGTGACGTACATGGGCACGTTGCAGTTCATGTCGATGTGACGGATGGGGATCCCCGCTTCCAGCAGCGCGCCCTCGAAGCTGAAGGAACACCCCAGCAGGAAGGCAACCAAATCGTCCCGCCAGTATTTTGTGACGCTGGTCGGTTCGTCGATCAGCTCGCCGTCTTTCCAGACCCGATATTTGGGAATGTCGGTGCGGACGTCCGATCCGGGAGCGACGAGCTTTGCCTCGCCATCTCCGGGTTCGGTGATGTCGAGGATCGGGCAGGGCTTGGGATTGCGCTGAGCAAACACGAGGAAGTCATAGGCCCATTCTTTGGGCAAAACGATCAGGTTCGCCTGCACGTGGCAATGGCAGAGCCCCGACGTGGGATAGATCCATTTTTCCTCGCGGATCAGCTTGCGCATTTCCCGCGGATGCACGGAACGAAAAGGGACGACATCAAACGGCAACGTCATTCGACAACAAACCTCCTTTGATGGCTGGCATGACAACCTAAGATATCCAGTTCCTTAAGATGATATATTTTCCGTAGGAAATCAAGAGCACGTTTCCGTTTGGATTATATCAGGAAAACGGGACATGCGCAACCTGGCGGCGCGGACTGAAACGCTTCACCGCACTCTTTGCAGCGCAGATGCTCACGCTCAAGACCGCCGTGCTGACGGAGCGACAGCGCAAACGCCGCCGCAGGGAAACAGTGAAAAGCGAAAAATGCTACACCCCCCAATAACGCAACGTCCGGCAGCTTAGCAGCTGCCGGGCGTTTTTCGACGGCAATATTACATGTGGAACATCGCCGTTCCGCTCATTTTTTCAAACGACACGCATGCGCGATCGCTTGTGCCGTTGCGTGTCGTGAGCGGCAGCCGATCAACAGTTTCCAACTACGAATACAGGCCTGCCGTCTCGCCGCCGTCGATGCGGATGTCGGCGCCGGTGATGTACCGGGCATCGTCGCTGGCGAGGAAAGCGTAGAGCGCGCCGATCTCCTCGGGAGCGGCATGGCGCTTCATGGGAATGCCTTCGTTGACCTTGGCAAGCATCTCGTCGGTGTACTCGGCGCGCTGCATAGGCGTAAGCACATAGCCAGGGCACACGCAGTTGACCCGCACGACAGGCGCCAGCTCAAGCGCCATCGTCTTTGCAAGCAGGATCACGCCCGCCTTGGAGGCGTTGTAATCGGCGTACCAGCGGTGACCTTCGGTGCCATTGCTGGAAGCGGTCATGAGGATCACGCCGCCGCCCTGAGCTTTCATACGCCGGCCGGCTTCTTTGGCGCAGAGGAACATGCCGCCGAGATTGATATCCATAACCTTTTTCCACTGCGCGTAGGGAATGTCCAGCGCGTCGCTGCGGATGGAGATGCCGGCATTGGAGATCAGCACGTCGATGCCGCCCAGCAGGCGGTCCATCTCCGCAAAGGCCGCCGCGACATCCTCCTCGTTGGAGACGTCGGCCGCGGAAAATCCGGCGAACTCTGGATGCTCCTTCTGCGTCGTCTCAAGAGCTTTTTTGTTGTAATCGACGATGAAAACCCTCGCGCCCTCCGCGGCAAAACGGCAGGCCGCCGCCAGCCCGATGCCGCTGGCCGCGCCGGTGATCATCACGCGCTTGCTTTTGAGCTCTTCGTAATGCGCCATGGAAGAGACCTCCTCAAAAAATGTTCCCGTTCGGAGCTTTGCTCGAACTTTTATTCTACGGCAAAACGTCGAAAATATCTCAGCACTCCACGCGGCACATCTGACGGCGGCCGTAGCCGGTCACCGCGGGAACGTAGCCGCGGAAGCGGCGGTCAAGTTCAGGGTCGCCGGTATCCACGAGCAGGGGCCTTGGGAACAGACCGTTCAGCTTGGCCGGCGTGGCGACGACCGTCACGTTCTCCGCGCCGACGCGGCGCAGCACGGCGGGGCTGAGCTGCTGGTTGCCGCGGCCGAAGATGTGCCCCTGGCCGCCGATGACAGTGACGATCAGTGTGGTGTTGCCTGGCTCTACCAGATCGAGAAGCTGACGCTCCGTCAGGTCGGCAGCGACGAGGCAGCGGTCTTTAACGGCGTCAACGCCCAGCAGCGTACCGGGCAGCTTCAGCTCCTCCATGATCGCCTGGGTGGTCGTGCCCGAACCGATCAGATACAGACGCCCTGGCTCCATCTTCTCTGCCGCCCAGGCGGCAATGGCTGAGCGGTCGTAGGCGTCGGGGTTCGCGCCGCCTGACTTGCGGTCCTGCAGGCAGCCGCGGTCGAGCGGCGTTTTCAGATAGCCGTAGAGGCGGGCGTTGACCGTGCCGAGCCGGAAAGCTTCTTCATCGATGTCCATCACTTCGGCGTCGTCCAGTTCCTTCACGCCGCCGCAGGCAAATTTGCGCAGCAGCTGACCGGCGCGCGCCGGAGTGATGCCGTACACCGCTGAATGAATTTTGACGCCTGCCGGCACGCCGATCACGGGAATCGCCGCGCCGTCCAGAGCGGCGCAGACGTCGCGGGCTGTGCCGTCGCCGCCGGCGAAGAAGATCAGTTCCGCTCCGGCGGCGGTCATGGCCCTGACGGCCGCGCGCGTATCGGCGGCGCTGCTTTCGCCTGACGGGCGCCACACGATCTCGCACGGAAACCGCCGCTCTTTCAAAAGCGCTTCTCCCATTTCGCCGCCGCAGGCAAGAAAACTCACCCGCTCAGGCAGCGGCAGCGCGGCGTCCAGAGCCTGTCCCATGCGCTGCGAAGCGCGAGGCACGGCGCCGAGGGAGCGGGCCCGGCGGAGCGTTTCCGCCCCGTCGGTGCCCTTCAGCGCCACGGAACCTCCCATTCCCGCCACGGGATTGACGAGAAAGCCGATTCTCATCTACTTCTTTTTCGGCTGGAAATAGCCCGTGTACTTCTGCTTGTAATTGCGCCACGACAGCACCCATTTGTCGGGGTCGTCGAAATAGTCGTGGCTGGTGTGATGCACGGTGCTGTTCAGCGGCGCTTCGCGGATGATCTCAGGCTGCTCGTAGCACTCGCGAGCGATGGCGGCGAGGATATCGCAGTAGGTGTCGAGATCGCGCTTGCTGTACGACTCGCTTGGCTCGATTGTGAAGGGCTCGGGGATCACCCACGGCTCGTGGCTGCTCCAATAGTGCGTTCCGTAGTCGGGGATGCGGCGCGAGAAATCGGCAGTACCGAAACCTGTGTCCTTCCTGAGCTGTTCCCAGCTGTAACGGGCCTGTTCGATGCGCGGTTTGTGGTTGGGGAAGCAGATCGACGCCCCCTTGATGGCGAGGATTTTTTTCATGCAGTAGTTGTTGTTGAGGATCGCCACGCGGCTCACCTCGCGCAGCCCGTCCGCGCCAAGGCTCATGATCCATGCGTAAGCGCGCACCGCCACGGGGGCGACGCCCCAGAAGGACTTGACCTTGCCGCAGCTGCGTGGCAGGTCGAAATCGAGATAATAGCCTTTTTCCTCGCTGTGCTCCACCAGCGGTGCGGGCAGATAATCGCGCAGTTCCTTGCGGCAGGTCACCATGCCGACGGCAGGACCGCCGCAGCCGTGCGGCGACGAGAAGGTCTTGTGCAGGTTGAAGAACGACATGTCGAAGTCGGCCTCAACAGTACGGGTAATGCCCAGCAGGCCGTTGGCGTTGGCCTGGTCGTAGCAGCAGATTGCCCCTGCCTCGTGGGCCAGACGCGTGAACTCGCGGATGCGGCGGTTGAAAATGCCGGTGTCCTCGGGGTTGGTCATGAAGATCGCGGCGACCTTGCTGCTTTTCAGCGTCGCCTTGAAGGCCTCGATGTCAGGCAGTCCCTCTTCATCGGGCGGCAGCACGACGGCCTTGTAGCCCTTGACAATCGGGCAGGCCGCGTCGGCGGGATGCGAGAAGAACGTAGTGACGATAGTGTCGCGGTCGCTTTCGCCCTTCGCTTCCCAATAGGCGCGCACGACCGACGCCATGGCGAGAATGCCGTGGGCGCCGCCGCCGGGCTGAATGCTGAAGCAGTCGAGGCCGGAGATCTCTCTGAACAGCCCACCCAGACGCCAGATCACTTCAAGAATGCCCTGCGCCGTGCAGTCCGGCTGCAGCGGATGCATATCGGCCAGCTTAGGACAGCCGGCAAGCCGATCGTTAACCTTAGGACTGTACTTCATCGTGCAGGTTCCCTGACCGATGTCAATGTTGCTGTCCACGCCAAGGTTTTCCTGCGCCAGATGGTTGTAGTGACGGGCCAGCTGCGGCTGACCGATCTCCGGCAGATCGGGAGCGCTTTCGCGCCTCATGCACTCGGGCAGACTGGAAACCCCGTCGCCCACTTCGGCAGTGACGTCCGCCGAAACTTCCGGGACCAGCATGCCGCGCTCGCCCTTGACGCTCAATTCGTAAATGATCGGCTCGTTCCAGCTTGCCTGGTGAAAACGGTCCAGTCGGGTGTCTCTTTTATCCGCAATTTTATCCATGACGATCCTTCCTTTCCGTTCGTCCCTTAGGCGAGAATTTCTGCAAGAGCGGCGGCCATCGCGTCCACGTCGTCTCCGCTCGTGCGTTCGGTGACACACAGCAGCGCGCACTGCCCCAGCTCGGGGAAGTCCCTGCTCAGGTCGAAGCCGCCGAGAATACCCTTCTTCAGAAGCGCCGCGTTGACTTCGGCGACCGTTTTGTTTTCGAAGCGCACGATAAACTCCTGGAACGGCGCGCCGCTCAGCGGACAGACGTTCAGACCCTTCACGGCGTTCAGACGCCTGCGCAGCAGCAGACTGCGCTGCAGGATGGTTTTGCCCAGTTCCTGCATGCCTTTTGGACCGAGGCTGGCCAGGTACACCGCCGCGCCGATGCTCCACAGCGCCGCGTGCGTGCCGACGAATTCCTTGGCGCGGTCGCGCACGGCAAACGAGGTGCGCTCCCACATCACGTCGCCGAAGCCCCATTCGCCGTGGCTTGTCGGCGCAAGCCCGAACAGGCGGGAAGGATACTCGCGCACGATCTCGGGGCGGTCCTTGGCCGCCATGTAGCCGCCCACGCCGCCGCCGTAGTTCATGTGGATGCCCAGCGACTGAATGTCGCCGCAGGCAAGGTCGGCTCCGTACTGGAACGGGGGCTTCATCACGCCCAGCGTCGAGGGCTCGGCATAAACGACGAACAGAGCTCCGGCCGCGTGCGCAAGATCAGCGATCTGCTGAGCTTCTTCCTCGACGATGCCGAAGAAGTTGGGATTCATCGCCATTACCGCTGCGGTCTTATCGCTCAGTTTCGTCTTAAGGTCATTCAGATCCAGACGGCCGGTTGTGCGGTCGTAGGCGACAGTCGTCACCTTCACGTCGGGATGCAGATACGTCTTCACGGCGCGCGCTGTGTCGGGATTCATCGTTGCCGGGATCAGCACTTCGTCGCGCTTCGTCACGCGCGTCGCCATGCGCAGCGCCGTGCCCGCGGCCTGCGAGCCGTCGTAGTTGGGGACGTTGACCACATCACAGTCCAACAGCTCGGCCATCATGCTCTCGTATTCGAAGCACGCCTGGAAACGGCCGTGATCTTCGTACGGCTCGCCGGCGTAGGCGGAGAGGAACTCGGAACGGTTGATCACCTCGTCCACCAGCGCCGGAACGTAGCGGTTGTAGCAGCCCGCGCCAAGGAAGCAGGTCATTTCGCCGGCCGTCTTGTCCTTGTTCAGAATACCCGAGACATGGCGGACGAGGTCGCACTCCGCCGTATAAGGCTGCGGAAGTTTGAGCGGCTCCTTCATGAGCAGCTCCTGAGGAATATTCTGCCCGATCAGCTCGTCAATGGATTCCGCTCCGATGAACTTGAGCATCTCAGCCTGGATGGCCGGATCGGAGTTGGGAATATAGGGATAATTCCTTTTCGACATCGTAAGACCTCCTTGAAAAATCCGGCGCGCTAGGCGATGCCGCCGCCGTCGACGACCAGCGCCGAACCGGTGACCCACGGCGACATCTCGCTGCACAGGAAGAACACGCACATGGCCACGTCCTCCGGCGTGCCGAGACGCGCGATTGGGCGCACCGCGCACGACGACTTGAACGCCGAGTCGTAGATGCCGCCGAGCTGCTCACACTCGCTCTTGAGCATCGGCGTGTCGCTGTCGCCCGGACAGACGCAGTTGACGTTGATATTGTGCGGGCCGCAGTCAATTGCCAGAGCGCGGGTCATGTTCCACACCCCGCCCTTGGAAGCGCAGTAGGCCACGGCCTGGTCGCCGCCTTTGAGCGCCCAGCCCGAACCGATATTGACGATCTTGCCGTGTCCCTGCTTCTTCATATAGGGCACCACGTTGTGACACATCAGGTAAACGCTTTTCAGCGTCACGTTCAGCACCAGATCCCAATCTTTTTCTTCAAGATCTTCCACCGTGCGGCGGCGGGTCGCCCCCGCGCAGTTCACGAGACTGTCGATGCTGCCCCAGCGCTGAAACGCCGCGGCGGCGGCCGCCGCGCAGTCGGACTGGCTGGTGACGTTGCAGCGCATGAACGCCGCGTCGCCGCCTTTCGCCCTGATTTCCGCGGCCACTTCTTCGCCGCCCTTTTCGTTGATGTCCAGCAGCAGCACCTTCACACCGGCATCGGCGAAGAACCGGGCTATCCCCGCTCCCAGCCCCGACGCAGCTCCCGTGATGACGGCGTTTTTACCCCTCATGCCGCACAGTTCGTTCAAATCCAACATGACGAAGCCTCCCTGTCAATAAAAACTCCGTATACAAAAAAAGCGCCCGACGCGCGAGCGCAAAAGGGTCCCTTTCGCCCGCCAAGCATCGTTCGCCGTCCACTGCGTTTTTCAAGAGCAAAAGCCGAAAAACGCCCGTCAAAACCACGAGGCGATGCTCTTACGCTTGTTTGTATACAATCTACTTGAAAAATATTACGACATAAGCGTTTATTTGTCAAGAGAACTTCGCCGACAAAAAAACGGCGCATTGCCGTTTGTCCGTCCCGTTTCATCCATCTCCCTCTGTCAAAAGCCGCCGTTCTCGTCATAGAGAAAAGTTCATCGAAAATCCAGTATACAAAAAGCTCCGCGGCGTTCTCTCGCACGCCGCGGAGCTTTTTTACGCGCCCGACGGGCGCCGATCTTGGTACAGACGACAATTTAATCATTTTTATCCGATAAAGGAGAGCGCGCCAAACGTTTGTTTTCGCCGCTCCGCTCTTGCTTTACGGGGGTTCCGTTCACACGAATTGTCTTGCTGATGGTGCGGCCGCGGCCGCCGCGTTCGGTACGGAGCACGGTGATCCATCCGGCCAGCGCCAGTTCGTTCAGCGCCCGCGCCAGCTTAGCGGCGCGCACTCTCATTTTTCCGGCCAGCTCGTCAATGACGATGACGCCGCCGCTGCGGGCGGCATGACAGTTCAGCATGACGAGCCAGTCGAATTTATTCATCACGCCGGGCTTCATGGCCTGGTACCAGTCCCACACGGCATTCTGTTCCGAAAGCTCCCCGGCCGCCGGAGCTTTGGCAGCGGGAGCGAATTCGGCCGTTTCCGCGGCAATGGGGGGGGGATCTTTTTCGAGCGATGCGCCCTCAGCCGCGGGAGGAGCTTCCGGTTCCTGATTGAAAACTGCGAAGCTCTGCAGCGCTTCCGCGACGTTTTTGTCCAGTTTGAAGGAGTCTTTTTCCATAATCACGGCACCGCCTTTCTGTGTCAGCCCCGCAGTGAAAGCGTCTGCCTGGCCAGATCGCCGAAAACTGTCTGCGCTTCTTTTTCCCTTGCCTCGAGCCCTTCGGAGCCGAGGAAGCGGTTATAACAGTCGGCAATAGCCGCGCGGCGCGGCACTTCATACAGCGGGATGCCGCTTTTGACCAGCTGCCCGGTCACTGCGGCGAGAATTTCGCGGTCGAGACGCTGGCGCCGGTCGCAGCGCGAGAACACGACACCGCAGATGCGCAGGCGGGGGTTGCGGTGCTTGTACTCTGACAGCGTCGCGGAAAAATGCGGCAGAGTCTTGAGGCACTGGCGGCTCGGGTCGATCGGCAGCAGCACGTCGTCAGCGGCCAGCAACGCGTTTTTCAGCGTCAGGGTCGCCGAGGGCGGCGTGTCAATCAGCACCAGCCGATATTCCCGCGCGGCGCGGTCGAGAAAACGCGCCAAACGGTCTTCCAGCTCCCCCTCCTCCGCCGGCAGGACGTCCGCGGCAGAAGGATGAGCCGGCAGGATATCGATGCGGGCATAGCGGGTGGAGCGGATCAGCAGTTCGGGATTGCCGGCATAGGGTTGGGGCTCCAGCAGAGCGCGCAGGCTGAGATTGGCGGGAACGTCCTCGGCGCGCAGGAAGAAATCGGTCGCCGAGCCCTGCGGATCGGTATCGACGACCAGCAGGCGCTCGCCTCGTTTTTCTTCGTCCCAGATTTTCTGGATCGCCGTGGCGATGAAACAGGTGATCGTCGTCTTGCCGACGCCGCCCTTGAGCATGGAAATCGCCACGCGCTTCTGCGCGGCGCAAGCGGCGCTCCGAATCCCGCCGTCCGCCGCGTTTTTTTCGTCCGCATCCGCTTCCGCCGCTTCGTCCGCGGCGGGAACGGACGGCTTGTAATCGAATTCGACCACTTCCAGCCGCTGCGGGACGATGTCGCCCATCTGCGCCGCCCAGCCCGACCACTGCTCCACTTCCTCGCGCTCCTCATCGCTGAGGGGGATCTCCGCTTCTGTTTCGGAAAGCGGCTGAGGCGCCTGCGGCACGGGAGGCGGCGGAAGATTTCTGATCCGCACCAGCCCCATTGCCTTCAAGATGTTGTCCAGAATGGTCATGTTCTCACCGTCCAATCGTTGTATACTTATATTTACATTATAATACATGAACATGAAAATAAAAAAGGTTGGCCGTGCAGTTCCCTCACCAAAATTTTCGCATAAAAAACAGTGCCGGCGCCGCGCCGTTTTCACTTACCATACTTCATATTGGCGAAACTGTCAAAAGGGGCGCAGACTAAGCTTAAAATCCCGCTTCATCTTGACAGTGCCCTTATAATGGATTTGAAAATTACTGCATCATGAAAGGGAGGATTTCCATGCGCAAAGATTTCGGCAGGCAGACAATCGTCACGCCGCTGCCCGTGCTTATCATCGCGACCTACGGCGAGGACGGACGCCCCGACGCCATGAACGCCGCCTGGGGAGGGCAGGTCGACGCCAACATGGTCCACGTCGAGTTGGACAACTCACATCTGACCACCGACAACATCAAACGGAGAAAAGCCTTCACGATCAGTTTCGCCGACCGCAAAAACCTTGTCATGGCCGATTATTTCGGCCTCGTCTCCGGCCGCAGGGAAGACAAGATCGCCCAATCGGGAGCGCATGTGAAAAAAAGCGCTCACGTAGACGCTCCCGTCATCACCGACTTTCCGCTGACGCTGGAATGCCGGCTCGTCAGCGTCAGCGAGGAGTTCGACGGCACCCGTGTGGTCGGCGAGGTGGTCAACATGAGCGCCGACGAGTCGATCCTCGACGAAAAAGGGCATGTGGATCTGGGAAAGGGAGAATTTCTCTGCTACGATTCCGCCGCGTTTGCGTACCGAGTCATCGGCGAGCGCGCCGGCGCCGCCTTCAAAGACGGTCGCAAGGTCGGCAGCTAGTTTCTTCCGGACGCGCGCGGAACGGCGGAACTCTTTGAGGCGAGGCTTTTTTTCAGGCATCTGAGCAAATGCAAAGCAGCGGCCGGAACCCCGCGATGGGGTTCCCGGCCGCTGCTTCGTTCCGGCACACTTTTGACAATTATTTGTAAATATCCTAGCAGAACCCGGAGTGACCGCGCCCGTCCGTCACGGGCGTTCAATCACTCCGGGTCCTTTGCGCTTTCATGAGAGGATATCGCCGCGAGGCGCCGATGAATTTTTCAAAAATCAGCGCGAAAAGCACGAAGATTTTCCCCTAGTTTATTTCAGAGCAATTTTACCTCAGATCAATCGCAGACTTATCGGCAAAAGCTTTCTATTCACATTCGGGCGTCCAGTAACGCAGAACCCGTCCCGCGCGTTCGCCGGTCGGTTTTCCGCGGCAGGCGCTGAGACAGCCGCCGATCCAGACAGCTTCGATGCCGACGGGCGGAGTCATGGGGCTTTCGTAGGTGCTGCCGTCAAGAACCGTCTCCGGATTGAAGAGCACCAGGTCCGCGTCCATGCCGGCGCGAAGAATCCCCTTGCCGCTCAGGCCGAGCCGCTCTGCGGGGAATGAAGTCATCTTGCGCACGGCCTCTTCCATGGAAAAGAGCTTCAGCTCACGCGCATAGCGTCCCAGAACGCGCGGGAACGTGCCGCTGTAACGCGGATGCACGAAATCTTCCGGCGTTGCGACCGCGCCGTCAGAGCCGATCATGACCAGCGGATCGACGATCACGTTGCGAACGTCCTGCTCCGTCATCACAAAATAGATGCCGTGATCGGTCCCCTGATTGCGGAGGATCACTTCGAGCAAAGCGTCGACCGGATCGGTCCCCATTTTCCTGGCGACGTCTTCGAGATTCATGCCGCGGTATTCGGGCGTGAACGGCATCTCGCCGAGCACGATCCCCTTCGGGCCGCCGCCGTGCTCCATGCTCTTCAGCCAGCGCTCCGAGTTTGCCATTTCGTCGTGCAGCGCCCGACGCGACTCGGGCTCCGACAACAGCTTCATGATGCCGGGGACGCCGCCGGAATGCACCCACTTAGGCATCATAGAGCGCAGATTGGAGCTGGCCGCCGTGTAGGGATACTGATCCACTGTGACGTCCACCCCTTCGGCGCGGGCGGCGCGGATAATGGAAAAAAGATGCTCGGCCATGCCGGGGCGGTCGCCCTCGCGCGCCTTGAGGTGCACGACCTGGGCCGGGATATGATTGACGCGCGCCACGTTAATCGTCGCACGCACGCTCTCCGGCGACTTGTCGGCCTGATTCCTCATGTGCGACAAATACAGGCCGCGGCGCTTCGTCAGGCCGCCGGCAACAAACTCGAGCTCTTCGTCGGAAGAATAAATTCCGGGGGGATACGCCAAGCCGCTGCTCAGACCGAACGCTCCTTCTTCCATGCCCTGCTCGACCAGCAGTCTCATGCGCTCCAGCTCTTCACGCGACGGCTCGCGGCTGTCGAAGCCCATCACACAAAGACGCACCGTTCCCTGCCCGATAAACGAGCCGACATTGACGCCGAGCGGCTGACGTTCGAGGCGCGACAGCCATTCGCCAAAGCTGTTCCAGTCCCAGTCGACGCGATGGCCGCTCTTCGTCACTCCGGCGTACTCGTCAAGCTCCTTCTTGCGCTCGGGGCAGATCGGCGCGGGGCTGATACCGCACTGTCCCATGATTATCGAGGTGACGCCCTGCAGCATGACGTTAGCGGCCTCGGGGTTGTAAAGCAGGTTGAAATCCGCGTGGTTGTGGATGTCGATGAAGCCGGGAGCGAGCATCATTCCTTCGGCTTCAATCGTTTCGTCGTTCCGTCCGGCTTTGACATCGCGGCCAACGGCAGCGATTTTTCCGTCTTCCGTCCTCAGACTGCCCCAATACCACGCCGCTCCGGTTCCGTCGCAGATTTTCGCGTTATGGATGAAATAGTTTCGTTTCAAAATCATTCTCCTCCCCAAAAACATAGAATGTATCTTTTTTGTATACCCTTCTTCGCTGCACCGCAACTTGCTCAGTCAGGCATTTTATCTCGATTAACACAAATCCATACTATACAATAAAAAGCATTAATACCGTTTTCTCAACACCGCAAGGAAATTCAGTCACCCTGAAGGAACGTGAACGCCGCACAGTCCGCTTTGCGAATCTTCCGCACAGCCACTTGAACTCAGCCCTTAATCAAGCAAGACGCAGTATAATAAAATTTCTATAACATGTCAAGTTCCATAAACTCTGCCGCGAAAAATGCTAGCTTTTTTTATAGCTCTATGATATTGTATTGCATACAGACCGAAAATAAAAACTTGCACTCAAACCTATATTTAACAGGCTTATAATCCTTTTATCATGGAGACACAGGGAAGACACGGGGCTGCCGTTCCGAATTATGAAACGAATCTTCGAGAAAGACACAAAATAACGCGTTTTGTGTTTGGAATCATTTTTTCGTAAAAGACTGGGAAGGGAGAACTACATGCTCAAGTACACCATACGAAGGCTTATTTTGCTTGTTCCTGTTCTCGCAGGCGTGGCGCTGCTGGTTTTTACGCTGCTGTACATCACGCCCGGCGATCCGGCGCGCATGGCTCTGGGAGAAGACGCGCCGCAGGAGTCGGTCGAGCAGTTCCGCAAGAACTACGGGCTTGACGATCCGTTTTTCGTGCAGTTCGGACGCTACTGCTACAAGGCGCTGTTCCACGGCGACATCGGAAACTCGTATGTCACGAAATCTTCGGTGAGCGAAGAGATCCTTACCCGTTTCCCCACCACGCTGAAGCTGGCGTTCTGGGCGGTCGTTCTCGGCGTGGCACTCGGGCTGCCTTTCGGCATCATCTGTGCGATCCGGCAGTATTCGATCTTCGACTCGGTTTCGATGATTCTGGCGCTGATCGGTGTAGCCATGCCCAACTTCTGGCTGGGCGTCCTGCTGATCCTGCTCTTCTCGGTCAAGCTGAACTGGCTGCCGCCTTCCGGCTTCACCACGTTCGCCGAAATGGCGATGCCGGTCTTCACGCTTTCGGGCGGCACGCTGGCCGTGATTACGCGCATGACGCGTTCCAGCATGCTCGAGGTCATCAAATCCGACTACGTGCGCACAGCGCGCGCCAAGGGGCAGCGTGAATCGATCATCATCTGGCGGCACGCCCTGCCAAACGCGCTGATTCCCATCCTGACCATCGTCGGCATGCAGTTCGGCGGCCTTTTGAGCGGTGCAATTCTGACGGAGACCGTGTTCTCCATTCCCGGCGTCGGCCGTCTGATGGTGGAGTCGATCAAGATGCGCGACTTCCCTGTGGTTCAGGGCGGCGTGCTGTATATCGCGCTGGTTTTCTGCTTCATCAATCTGGTCGTGGATCTGCTGTACGCCGGGGTCGATCCGCGCATTAAGGCAAAGTACCGCTAGGAGGCCCTTTTCGATGTTACTCAAGAAAAACAGCATGCTGCGCCTGACGCTGGTGCGTCTCAGAAGAAACCATCTGGCCATGATCGGGCTGGCGGTCGTATTGACGCTGATCTTCGTGGCCGTTTTCGCGGATTATATCGCGCCGTTCAAGTATTCGCGCCAGCATCTGCGCGAAACACTGCAGGCTCCGAATGCCAAGTATCTGCTCGGTACCGACGAATTCGGGCGCGACGTTTTGAGCCGCTTGATCTACGGCGCCCGCGTTTCGCTGCAGGTCGGACTGGTGGCCGTTTCCATCTCGCTGTTCGTGGGCGGATCGCTGGGAGCTGTCGCCGGTTTTTACGGTGGCAAGCTCGACAATCTGATCATGCGCCTGATGGACGTGCAGCTGGCAGTGCCTTCTACGCTGCTGGCCATCGCTATCGCGGCGGCGCTCGGGCCGGGGCTGTTCAATTTGATGATCGCCGTCGGCATTTCCTCAGTGCCGAGGTTCGCGCGATTATTGCGGGCGTCGGTGCTCTCAGTCAAAGAAATGGAGTTCGTTGAGGCGGCGCGGGCCATGGGCGCCAGCGATTTCCGCATCATTGTGCTGCACATCCTGCCGAACTGCTGCGCGCCGCTGATCGTCCAGGCGACGCTGAGCGTCGCCAACGCAATCCTGTCCTCGGCGTCGCTGAGCTTTATCGGCCTCGGCATCCAGCCTCCCTACCCCGAATGGGGCGGCATGCTTTCGAGCGCCCGCGACTACCTGCGCAGCAGCCCGTATCTCAGCATGTTCCCCGGCATCGCCATCGTCGTCACGATCATCGCCCTGAACTTCATCGGCGACGGACTGCGCGACGCGCTGGACCCCAAGCAGAAACGATAAACGGAGAAAAAACATGGCAGACTTTCAGAAAAAACTTCTCGATATCCGCGATCTGACTGTTCAGTTCGACACCGACTCAGGCGTCGTCCACGCCGTCAACCATCTCAACATGCAGCTGGAAGAGGGCAAGGCGCTGGGATTCGTCGGCGAGACAGGCGCCGGAAAGACGACCACCGCCCTGGCAATTCTGCAGCTGATCCAGTCGCCTCCCGGCGAGATCACCAGCGGCGAGATCTGGTTTAAGGGACAGAACGTGCGGGAAATGACGGAAGCGGAGCTGCGCAACATGCGCGGCCGCGAGATCGCGATGATCTTCCAGGATCCAATGACGTCGTTGAACCCGATCATGACGGTCGAAGAGCAGATCATGGAGATGATCTCCCTGCATTCCGACCTCAAGGGCAGCGAAGTCCGCGAACGGGCGCTGGAAATGATGCGTCTCGTCGGTATCCGCCCCGAACGCGCCAAAGACTATCCGCACCAGTTCTCCGGAGGCATGCGCCAGCGCGTCGGCATCGCCATCGCTCTGGCCTGCAAGCCCAGCCTGCTGATCGCCGATGAGCCGACGACAGCGCTCGACGTCACGATCCAGGCGCAGGTGCTGGAACTGATCAAGGATTTGCAGAAGCAGGTCAAGACTTCCATGCTGCTGATCACTCACGATCTCGGCATCGTCGCAGAAACGTGCGACAGCGTCGCCATCATGTATGCAGGGCATCTCGTGGAATACGCGGACATCCAGCATCTGTACGGCAATCCGCTGCACCCTTACACGCAGGGTCTGTTCAACGCAGTCCCCGATCTGGAAAGCCCGATCACCGAAAAGCTCGCCGTCATCCAGGGGCTTCCGCCCGATCCCACCAATCTGCCGCGCGGCTGCAGTTTCTCGCCTCGTTGTCCCTACGCTCAGGCGGAGTGTCTCGAAAAACCCTGCGGCATGCGGGAAATCGAACCGGGCCATTTCATCGACTGTTATTTCCCGCATCAATATGAGGGAGGTTCGCGCGCATGACCGGCACAATCGAAAAGACAGACTCCATTGTCGAGATCAAGCACCTGAAAAAATACTTTCACGTCTCCGGGGGAAAGCTTCATGCCGTGGACGACGTCACCCTTTCCATTCCCCGCGGCAAGACGCTGGGACTCGTCGGCGAGTCGGGCTGCGGCAAATCGACGCTCGGGCGCGTGGTGATCGGCCTGATCAGCGCCACCGGCGGCGAAATCTTCTTCAACGGCAAAGACTCGCTCAAGTACGGTCCTGCCGAGCGCGCCCAGTTCCGCAAACACGCGCAGATTGTCTTTCAGGATCCGTTTTCGTCGCTGAACCCGCGCATGACCGTCTCGCAGCTGATCGCCGAGCCGATGGTGATCAACAGGGCGTATTCGCACCGCTCCGAGCTGGATCACAAGGTCAAGAAGCTGATGGATACGGTCGGTCTGGCGGAACGCCTGATCAACTCGTTCCCGCACGAGCTGGACGGCGGACGCCGCCAGCGCATCGGCATCGCCCGAGCCCTGGCGCTGGATCCCGAATTCATCGTGCTGGACGAGCCCGTATCGGCACTGGACGTGTGCATTCAGGCCCAGATCCTCAACCTGCTGGGCGAACTGAAAAAGGAGCGCGGCTACACGTATCTGTTCATCTCCCACAACCTCAGCGTCGTGCGCTACGTTTCCGACGAGATCGCCGTAATGTATCTCGGCCAGGTCGTGGAAAAAGCCGATAATCTCCGCCTCTTCCAAGACCCCGTGCATCCCTACACGCAGGCGCTGCTTTCGGCCATCCCCGTGGCGCGGCTGAACCGCAAGAAGGGCCGCATCCTTCTCGAGGGCGACGTGCCCAGCCCTGTCAATCCGCCGCCAGGCTGCCGCTTTGCCGGACGCTGCGCGTACCGGCAGGACGTCTGCATGAAACAGACGCCGGAACTGCGGGAGATCGAGCCGTCCCACCTCGTCGCCTGCCACTTCGCGCGGAATCTGCGGCCTCACGCCTGACGGCATGGGCGCGCTGCCGCACGATCAGGACGACGGCAACGCGGCGCTTCGCTGGTTCACCGGCGTGCCGCTGGGAACGAATCCGTTGATCCTGCTCGATTTCGTCACGCTGCTGGCAATCGCCTGGGTCGTTTCCTGGGGAGCATTGGTGGCAACGCAGTTCGTCCTCGGCGGATACGTGGACGTTTCGCATTACAAAGGCGCTGCCGTCGTCGCGTCCTATCTTTCGCTGATCTTCATCGGCTTTTACGGCGTGATCTGCTTCATCATCACGCGCAACCGCTACGCGGCGCTGTACCGCTGCGACCGTACCGCGATTCTGTGTGAGAACATGCGCTGTGCCCCCCGGGCTTTGGAGCGCCGGCTGCTCCGTTTTGCGCCCTATCCGATCGAACCGGTGCGCAGTTCCATCCGCAGCGTGGAGCGCCGGGCCCTGTGGAAAGACGTGACAAAGGTGCAGAAGATCGACACCCTGCGCGTGATCGTCCTCAAGGGGAAACGCGGCACTTTGATGCGGGTATACTGCCCCGACGATCGGCTTTACGCCGACGCGCTGGCGTTCGTCACAGAGCGCTCAGGCATCGCCGCCGTATAGGCGCGCGGGAGTTTTTCAAAAGGATTTTGCCTTGCCGGCATGTGCCGGCAAGGCGGCTTCATCAACTTAATCATTTTGAGAGGAAGTGTGTTTATGAATTTGAAGAGATATTCCGTTTTGTGCGCCGTTCTTGCGTGGGGACTGATGTTCTGCGGCGCGGCCGCGGCCGTTCCCGCGGATACGATCACGGTAGGCATGGCGGCCGACGCCAAGTCGCTGGATCCGCAGATGACCAACGACACCACGTCGAGCACCTACATGGTCCAGATGTACGAGCCGCTGTTCGATTTCAACGACAACAAAGAACTTGTCGGCTGCCTCGCCGAGAGCTGGAAGAAGCTCGATCCTGTCACGTACGAAATTACGCTGCGCAAAGGCGTCAAGTTCCACAACGGCGACGAACTGACCGCCGAAGACGCAGTCTTCACGCTGTATCGCATGACCACGCCTGCGGCGGCCGCCGTAAAGGCTTACGGCGCGAACATCGACGCCTCAGGCCTGAAAGTCATCGACCGCTACACATTCCAGATCAAATCGGTCACGCCGATGGCCGGATTCCTCTCCTATCTGAACCACTCCTCGTCCTACATTATGTGCAAAGCGGTCGTCGAAGCTGCCGGAGACAATTACGGCAAGCGTCCCATCGGCACCGGCCCCTTCAAGTTCGTGGAGATGCTGAAGGGCGACCACGTTTCCTACGAGCGCTTCGAGGACTACTGGGGACCAAAACCGCGCTACAAGAAGCTGCTGCTGCGCACGATTCCCGAGGCCACCAGCCGCGTTATCGAGCTCGAGACCGGCAACATCGACATCGCTTACGCCCTTCCCAACAACGATTTCAAACGCCTGCAGGACGAGGGCAAGGTCGCCGTTTACAACAAGCCCGGGCTCTCAATCACCTACATGGGCTTCAACACGCAGACGCCTCCGTTCGACAATCCCAAGGTCCGCAAGGCCATCACCATCGCCATCGACCGCGAGGGCGCGCTCGACGTCGTCTACAAGGGATTGGGGCGCGTTCCCACCAGTCCGCTGCTTCCGTCCAACAACTACTTCCCCGAGAACATTCCCGTTGAGTACGATCCCGACAAGGCCGAGAAGATGCTCGAAGAGGCCGGCATCAAAAACTTCGAATTCACCATTTACACCAACGAGAACAAGCAGCGCAAGGACTACGCCGAAGTCATCCAGGCCATGCTGGGCGACCTGGGCATCAACGTCAAGATCCAGGTGCTCGAATGGGGCACGTTCCTCGAGCAGCTCAAGGGCGGCAGACTGCCCGTCTTCATGATCGGCTGGGCTTCGTCGAACACCAACCCCGACCCCGACGCCTACATCAAGGGCGCTATGCACTCCAAGTTCGCCGGCCCCTCCAACCGCGTGTGGCTGAAGGACGCCGAAGTCGACGAACTGCTCGACAAGGGGACAGTCACCGAAGACGGCCCCGAGCGCGCGGCGATCTACAAGAGATTCTGCGAGCGCGTCAACGAGCTGAATCCGTGGTGCTACCTGGCTGTCGCCGACACGCTTTACGGCACCAACAAGAACCTCAAGGGCGCGGACAACTTCACACGCGGCACCATCAACCGCCTGAACGGCGTTTACTACGAATAAGCTTCACCGATAATAAAGGCAGGACCTGAACTTTTCAGTTTCGGTCCTGCTTTTAT
>Ga0129314_1000229_pt1 | contig 68059 bp, 61 predicted proteins | sample O1111metagenome_FD_94431 | JGI IMG/M metagenome (GOLD analysis project Ga0129314, IMG submission 94431) | Orangutan individual fecal microbial communities from fecal samples from Wisconsin, USA - O1111 metagenome | ecosystem: Host-associated > Mammals > Digestive system > Large intestine > Fecal... | reverse complement strand
GACCCTTCCTTTCCGGCAGGCGCTTCTCCGCCTGCCGTTTCTGCCACCGCCAGTTGTACCGGCGGTTTGGCTTGAAGGGCTTAAAGTGCCCGATCATTCTTGGCTTTCCCATTGCAATCCTCCTTCTTTTTCTCCATTTCCAGCCATTCAAGAAACTTTTCTCTGTTTTTGCGGTACTCAATAATTAAGCTCTCTGCCTTGCAAATATTGCGGAATCTTAAACTGACACCAGCCCACAGCTCACACATAAGCCTGATGCCAAGGGTGACCATTGCCCCAAACAGCAGCAGCCCGCCGACCAGCATAAATGCAAACCCAATGTTGCGGGCAACTTGTTCAAGGATCGTCATTATGGTGTCAGCTGTCATTTTCGCACACCTCCAAATCCATTTTTGCGCCGCAGTTGGGGCAGAATTTTGTGTCTTTCGTCACATAAATACACGGATTTGTGTGGCATTCAGAGCATTCCCAATAATGCCCATGCCCGATGTGTTTCAGTAACCATTCGCCACGCCGCACCGGCTCCACATCGGCGGGGGGAATAATCTCTAAATACTGTGACGGCTCAAGTCCTTTCGCCCATGCGTGTTTTGCGGCTTCAATCGCCGCCTCCCGGCTTATGTAATCACTCATTTCAATTCCTCCACATAGCACCAGCTCTGGGGCGGGCGCCTGATTGCATCATCTTCGTACCGCAGACCCGTGGGAAGTTCTGGCTTCCGGAACGCCATAAGTTCCAGCGGATTATCATAGACTCTCAGCCCGGAAATGTGCCAGAAATAGGCCCTGTCATGGTAAGAGTACCGGTGCAGCTGATAGTAAGTACAACAGGAATCTTCCGTCCAGTGCTTGTCCAACTTCCCCATGAAAGCCGGGTACGGGATGTCCACGCAGTCGATTTTGTCGCACACAAACTCCCCGACAACCAGTTTTCCGCCGCTAATATTGCACATCATCCCGTTACTAACTTCATAACTCAGGTTTCCGGCAGTGCAATAGATGTAAACCTTGAACGGCGTTTCCAGTTTCGGACGGGTCTTTCTGACTTCCACCAAAAACACTCGATTTCGCTTGAAATCGAGTGTTTTTTTATACTTTTCAGCCTGTTTTGTACTGGGCATTTTCACCTTGGACAACAGACCTTCTCAATTTCTTCTTTCTTACTGTGGGAAGGAAGAAGTTATGGCATCTATCAGAGAAGAAGGAACAAGGGGCAAACGTCTTTCATACAAGATTCGTGCGTGTTTGGGACGTGATGAAAACGGCAGGCAAATTTCAAAAGCAATGCGCTGGAATCCTCCTGAGGACATGACCCCTGCAAAGGCAAGGAAAGAAGCACAGCGGGTGGCGGCGGTTTGGGCGGCAGAGCAAAAGGAAGCCTTTGAACGTCAAAAGGCGCAACAAGAAGGGCGCAAGACCGATTATAGGCTTTGTCTCCGAGAATATTGCTTCCGGAAAGGGGAACACCAGCCAGTAAATCTACTGCGGCTGCCGAATCGTGCACTTGCCCGCCAGTGAGCATGAAGTGAACCGGATTCCCTAAAACATCCACAATCATGTGAATTTTTGTGGTCTTTCCACCACGGCTTGTTCCAATAAACTGGTTGCTTTCTGAATTTATAGCCCTTTTTTTGCCCCCGCACTTTGCGGGTGAGCTTTGATCGCAGTGCTGTCTATGCAAAGGTTTTCATAATCAGCATCCGCATTCAGATCCTGAAAAATGCGCAGAAGCGTACCGTCGTCACGCCACTTGCAGAAGCGGCTGTATACACTTTGATGGGGGCCGTAACGCTCGGGAATATCTGCCCAGGCCGCACCGCTTCTTGCCTTAACATCAAACGGTCATCCTTTGGTGGCCTGCCTGTTTTGGCACGGGGAATCATCTCCCTGATCTGCTCCCACTGTGTGTCGCTGAGCTCATACCGTTTTACTGCCATGTGAATACCCCCATGCTTTTTCTTTTATTCTATCGCATCTTGGCTCCTTGTGCAGCTTTCATAAGTTTATTTAGTTTTCAGATACGCTCTAGTGATATTGCACTTTTCGGCACGCTTCTTTTAATGCTCTTTTTTCTCTGCATTCAGGGGATCCACCACAATCTCGCCGTAGGGGTTGACGATGACGGTGCTGTAGGTGTGGTAGATGACCATGCCGGGCTTGCCGCCGGGGAGCTTTTTCACCTGGCGGACGGAGGTTGTGTCCACGGGGATGTTCTGACCGCTGCCGTTTTCGGAGTAGAAGGCTGCCAGCTGAGCGGCCTGGGTCAGGGTGTCGTCCGGGGGCGTGGTGCCGCCGCAGGAGATGATGACGTGGCTGCCGGGAACCTTGCTGGCGTGGCACCAGATGTCGTCCTTTCTGGCCAGACGGAAGGTCAGCTCCTCATTCTGCCGGTTGTTCCGGCCTACATAGATGGGATAGCCGTCGGTGGATTCAAACCGCATGGACTGGAGCTTTCCCTGCTTTACCCGCTTCCGGCCGGAGTCCGGCCGGAGATAGCCGCTCTCCTGAAGCTCCAGCCGAATTTCCTCCAGCTCGGCCTCGGTCTGGGCCCGGTTCAGTTCTTCCAGAACGCTTTGCAGATAGCCAAGCTCCGTCTGCCCCAGTTGAAGCTGATGGGTCAGCTCTTTTTCCGCATTCTTCATCCGGGCGTAGTCCTTGTAGAATTTGGCGGCGTTTTGCTGGGGGGAGAGAATGGGGGAGATGGGAACCTGGATGATCTTCATATCCGGGTCGTAAAAATCCTCGCAGGAGACGGTGGTCTGCCCCTTGACGATCTTGTGGATGTTGGCGGTGACAATGTCCCCCAGCTGCCGCAGCCGCTCCCGGTCATAGGTGGCTTCCAGCTCTTTTTCCTGGAGGGCCAGCTTCCGGGTCAGACGGGAGCAGAGATTCTGGACGGTTTTGCGCACCGCCTGGCTTTTCTGCCGCATGGCATCCTTCCGATCCCGGATGGTGTAGTAGCTGTCCAGCAGGGCGCCGAAGGATGCAGCCTCCTGACAGCTGCCGCCGTACTGCCGGATGGGGCAGAAGGCGTACTGCTTGGGAGTGCCGTCGGGCAGACAGTAGAGATAGGGTCTGGGGTGGGAAAGATGTTCCCGGAAGAAAAGGGCCAGCTTCTGCTTTAGGTTTGCTGCGTCCAGTCCCTCCACCCGGGCATCCACATCCCCGGCGGCAAACAAAGCCGCCTCCCGGCAGACCAGGGGGGACAGACCGCCGAAGGTATCCATCAGCCGGTCAGCCAGAAGATCCGCTCCGGGCCGGGTGAGGAAAGGCAGAAAATCCTCCGTCTGAGCCAGGTCTTCCTTGGAAACCTTTTCCGGCTGCTGGTAGATAAGCCCCGGCAGGGCAGGGCGCTTGGCGGACTCGTCCAGACCGATCCGGCGCAGACAGTCCAAAATCCGTCCCTCCGGGGACAGAAGATACAGGTTGCAGGTGCGGCCCATCAGCTCGGCCACCAGCTTTTTTTCCACAGGGAAGCCCATTTCGTCTGTGCAGTCAAAGGTAAAGATGGCAGAGCGCTCCATGGGAAGCTGGGCAACATCTGAAAGCTTTGCCCCGGACAGATGCTTGCGCAGGAGCATACAGAACATAGGCGGCTCCGCCGGGTTTTCCGGGGAACTGGTGGTCAGGTGCAGGCGGGGTGCGGTGGGATTGGCGGCAAACAGCAGCTTTTCCCGGCCCTCCCGGCACCGCAGATGCAGGATCAGGGTGTCCCGGCTGGGCTGGTGGATCTTTTCCACCCTTGCCCCCAGACACCGGGCGCGAACCTCATCCAGCACCGCCGACAAAAAATATGCGTCAAATGCCATGGTATCAGTTTCCTTTTATTATAAAACCAGTTTGAGGCCAAAGTAGGCCAGAACGATCACGCCCAGAACGATGCGGTACACACCAAAGGCGGAGAAGGAGTGCTTGCGGACATATTCCATCAGTCCCCGGATCACCAGAAGGCTCACCAGGAAGGAGACAATGCTCCCCACAATGAGAACGGCAATTTCCATGCCTGTGGCCTGTACCCCGGACAGAATAAATTTCAGTCCCTTGATGGCAGAAGCCCCCAGCATGGTGGGAATGGCCATGAAGAAGGAGAACTCCGCACCTGCCGGCCGGGACACCCCTACCAGAATGGCACCCAAAATGGTGCTGCCGCTGCGGGAGGTGCCGGGAACCAGGCTCAGGCACTGAAACAGGCCGATGGCCAGGGCGGTTTTGTAGTCGATGTCATCCACCGTTTCGATCCGGCGCAGACGCTTGCCGGTGGTGCGCCGCTCCACCCAAAGGAAGGCCACGCCATAGACGATCAGGGCAATTGCTACCACAATGCCGTTGTGCAGATGCTCGTCCATCCAGTCATCAAACAAAACACCCACCACACCGGAGGGGATAATGGCTGCCACCACCTTGAACCACAGGCTCCAGGTCTGGTGCTTTTCCTCCTGGGTCTTGGAAGGGGAGAAGGGGTTGAGCTTATGGAAGAACAGGACAATGACCGCCAAAATAGCCCCCAGCTGGATCACCACATCAAACATGGAGCGGAAGGCATCGGACATATCCAGGTTGATAAACTCATTGAGCAGAATCAAATGGCCGGTGGAGGAAATGGGCAGCCACTCGGTGACACCCTCCACAATGCCAAAGAGAACGGCTTTCAAAATTTCGATCATGGGGTTACTCCTTATAAAACAAAAATTACTTTAGCATAACTATACCCCCAATCGGGGAACAATGCAAGAAAAACTTGCTTGTTCACAAATTGACTGTGTACTCTTTACAAATTATTCACCTTAGCAGCGACATTTGCGGTATAATAAGGGAAAAGGAAACAAATAGGAAAGAGGAGGAATTCTTATGGCAACGTCTGTTCTCATCGTGGAAGATGATCGTAACATTGCTGAGCTGCTGCAAATGTATCTGGAAAAGGAGGGCTATGCCGTTACCGTGGCCGGGGACGGCGGACAGGGCCTTGCCAAGTACCGGGCCATCAAGCCGGATCTGGTGCTGCTGGATGTGATGATGCCTGTGATGGACGGCTGGTCCGTATGTAAGGCCATCCGTGCCGAATCCCAGACCCCCATCATCATGCTCACCGCCAAGGGCGAGACCGATGACAAGGTCACGGGTCTGAAGACCGGTGCCGATGATTACATCACCAAGCCCTTTGAAATGAAAGAGGTTTTGGCCCGGATCGAGGCCGTTCTGCGCCGTACCTCCGGTGCCGCCGCAGAAAAGAAGGCAAGACGGCTGGTGTTCGATAAGCTGGTGATTGACATGGACGCTTTTGAGCTGACCGTGGACGGCAAAAAGGTGGATACACCCCCAAAGGAAATGGAGCTGCTGTACTACCTGGCCTCCTCTCCCAACCGGGTCTATACCCGAAATCAGCTGCTGGACGAGGTCTGGGGCTTTGACTACTTCGGCGACAGCCGCACCGTGGACGTTCATGTGAAGCGCCTGCGGGAAAAGCTGGAAGGCGTCAGCCCCAACTGGAGCCTGAAAACCGTCTGGGGCGTAGGCTATAAGTTCGAGGTTCTCCAGAATTAAAATACTAAGAAACCGTCACTGTGTAAGTGGCGGTTTCCCTTTACCCCCCACCAGGACACCGGCCCGTTCCACCCTACTGCCCCCACCTCCCACAAGCCCGACCATAACCATGTACCGAACCGGGTGACCCCCAACGGTGTGAGACTACCACCAAGGTAACAGTCTCGCCATTGCCAGCGGGTGCAACCCGCCCCGCAAATGTAAACTTTTTTGTGGCGTATTGCATTATATTCGGAGATTGATTATAATAATTGCTGTAAATATTTATAGAAGCGAGGTGCTGGGAGAGGATGAAAAGCTCCTTCGGGCGCAGTTTTTTTATCGTGGCAACGATCCTGCTTCTGTCGCTGGTGCTGCTGGGCACCTCCTTTCAGATGCTCATTAACAACTATATCACCGAAACCACTGTAAGCGATTTGAAACAGGACGGCCAGATCCTTGCGGACCTGGCGGCGGCCTACTCCCTGGACGGAAGCCTTAATAGCCGGGACTTCCTGCTGAATTTGGATATCGCAACGAAGATCTCCAGCTTTGACGCTGTGATTTGTAACAGCGAGGGAAAGATCGTCATCTGCTCCTGCTACCCAAACCCCTGTAACCATATCGGCTGGCAGATCGACCAGGACTATTTGCAGCGGGTGCTGGAACAGGGCGGCGATACCTCCACCGGCATGATCCAGGGCCTGTATACCGACTCCCGGTATGTGGTGTGTTTGCCAATTTCCAATAGTAACGGTACCGGCGGCGTGGTCATCGTATCCACCCCGGTAACGACAACGACGGAGATCCTGAACCGAATCTCCAATTTGTTCCTGACCACCTCCTCCTTCGTGGTGCTGCTGGCGGTGGCTGTGGCCAGTATCTTCACCCGGCGGGAGAGCCGCCCCTTGCAGGAGATGGCAAAAACCGCAAACGCTTTCGGCCACGGCGATTTGACCGCCCGGGTCCGGGTGGATGAATCCACCAGTGAGGAAATGCAGGAGCTGGCATTGGCCTTCAATAATATGGCATCCTCTCTGCAAAAGAGCGAATACCAGCGCCAGGAGTTCGTGGCCAACGTCTCCCATGAGCTGAAAACCCCTATGACCACCATTTCCGGCTATGTGGACGGAATTCTGGACGGAACCATTCCCCCCGACCGCCGGGATCACTACCTGCATATCGTCTCCGATGAGACAAAACGTTTGAGCCGCCTGGTGCGCAGTATGCTGGATATCTCCCAGCTGCAAAGCCAGGAGATCCCTGAGGAAAAGAAGATGCACTTCGACATGGAAGAAATTCTGGGTCAGGTGCTGATCACCTTTGAAAAGAAGATCAACGATAAGCATCTGGATGTGGATGTGGATATGCCGGAGCACCCGGTGTATACCATTGCCAACCGGGACTATATCACCCAGGTGGTGTATAACCTGTTGGATAACGCCGTGAAGTTCTGCCCTGAGGGTAAGACCTTGGGACTGCGGATCCGGGAGGGCGGCAATAAGATCTATACATCCATTTCCAACGAAGGCGAGACTATCCCACCGGATGAACTGCCTTTGGTGTTCGACCGCTTTCATAAGCTGGACAAATCCCGCTCCAAGAACCGGGACGGCTGGGGACTGGGCCTGTACATTGTGAAAACCATTGTGTGCAGCCACGGCGAAAACATCTCCGTCACCAGCCGGGACGGCAAAACCGAGTTCACCTTCACCCTTCCTCTGGTGAGCTAGCGATTTGTGAGGTTATCCTATGGACGAAAGGAAAAATTATAAACCAAAATTCTCCCAGGAGGAGGACCCCTGGGAGGAGGATCGGTGGCAGACCGGCTGTACCCAGCCCCCTAAAGACCGCTGCGCCAGTATGTCTATGCTGATGATCCTCTTCATCTTCCTGTTCGGCATCATCACCGTGCTGGGCGTTATCAATGCCAAGCTGTTTACCCAGGCCAAGAGCCAGGAAAAGGTGGCAAATTCTATCTGCTTTACCCCGGAGAATGTGACCGTTCCGCCCAGTGGAGGCAGCGCCATCGCTCTGGAGGAGGCTCTGCCGGAGGCAGTGGAGGAATTCGCCGCCGATACGGATAGCAGCAGCGTGACCATTTTTATACAGGAATCCCCCCAGTCTGTGGAAAATATTCCCCAGGAGACAGGACTTTCCCTGCAAGCCATCTATGAGCAGAATATCCCCTCGGTGGCATCCATCTCCTGCCAGACCCGCTCCGGAACCAGTACCGGAACCGGCGTGGTGCTGACCAAGGACGGCTACCTGGTGACCAACTGCCATGTGATTGAAGGCGCCCAGCAGATCACCGTTCAGCTGACGGACGACCGGAAGTTTACCGCCAGCGTGGTGGGAAGCGATGATATTTCCGACCTGGCTGTGCTTTGGGTCAATGCCGATGACCTGACCCCCGCCCAGTTCGGTGACTCCAATGCCCTGCGGGTGGGGGATACGGTGACGGCCATCGGTGACCCCCTGGGTGTGGAATTCCGGGGCAGCTTTACCGACGGAATTATCTCCGCCATCAACCGGGACGTGACCATGGACGGGCGTAAAATGAGCCTGATCCAGACCAATGCCGCCCTGAACTCCGGAAACTCCGGCGGTCCCCTGATCAACTGCTACGGACAGGTCATCGGTATCAATACCATGAAGATCGGCGCCTTTACCGATAAGGCCGGGGTGGAGGGTCTGGGCTTCGCCATTCCCAGCGCCACGGTGAAGGAAGTGGTGGATCAGCTGATCAGCCAGGGATACGTCTCCGGACGGCCCACATTAGGCATCACCGGTGACGGCGTTTCCAACTTCTATCAGCATTACTACCGGATGCCCCGGGGTCTGTATATCACCAAGGTGGCCTCCGGAAGCTACGCCGAGTACTACGGCATCGAGCCGGGAGATATCCTGGTTTCCCTGGATGAGGAACGGATTTCCGGCATGGAGAGCCTGAATAACTTCCTTTACAGCCATGAGGTGGGGGACGTGGTTCGGGCAGTGATCTACCGGGGCGGCCAGCAGTACGCCGTGGATCTGACCCTGACGGAAAATAAGGGATGATCCCATCCGCATATCAAAATAATAGAAAAAATCGGAAAGCTACAGCAAAACCAAACCCCTTTTCCATCCAGCCGATGGAACCAACAAGAATCGAGGCACCATTATGAAACCTGTGTATACCCAAAACATCACCATTGAAACTGCTGACGTTGACCGTTTCGGACGGCTGAAGCCGGCAATGCTGCTGCACTACATTCAGGAGGTTTCCGGCATCCACGGAAGCGCCATCGGTGTGGGACACCGGGCCCTGGCGGAGCGGAACCTGTTCTGGGCGGTTCTGCGTACCCGGGTGCAGATCACCCGGCTGCCCAAGGTGAATGAGACCATCCGGCTGGAGACCTGGCCCATGCCTGTCACCCGGGCTTCCTACCCCAGAAGCGTGATTGCCTACGACGGAGCGGGAACGGAAATTTTCCGGGCCATTTCCCTGTGGGTGCTGATGGATCAGACCACCCGGCTGATGGTGCTGCCTGCCAAGAGCGGCCTGGACTTTGAGGGCCTGCTCACCGGCTCGGAGCTGGCGACCCCCGCCTCTCTGCCGCCCCGGATCCTGGATAAGGCATCCCGGCGGACAGTGTGCTTCTCCGACCTGGATCGGAACGGACACATGAACAACGCCCGGTATTTTGAGTGGATCTACGATCTGCTGCCCAGCTCCTTCCATGAAAACCATACCCCCCGGGAGATGACTATATGCTACCTGTCCGAGGCACTGGAAGGGGAGACCCTGACCATGAACTGGGATGTCCAGGGGGATGTGATGCAGATCGAGGCGACCCGCCCCGATACCAGAAGCGAGAACCACCACCGGGTATTCGCTGCCCGGATCCAGTTCTGATATTCACTTATGTTAACAGGAAAAGACTCCACAGGCTTGTGCAAACCTGTGGAGTCTTTTGCACACCTGAGAAAAATCCCTTGATTTTACAGGGTTTTTCCCCATGCAGCCTGTGGATTAACCTGTGGATAATGTGGATAACTCGAACTTTTGAATGGGACACAAAAAACGGTCAAAATAATTATGTCAACCGAAAACTCTGGAAATCCGGGGGAAAACCACTCATTTGTGCGAAAAACCACCGGTTTTCCGGAAAAAGCAGGGTAGAAAACGGTAAATTCCCTGTTCATTTCGCAACCTGGCTTTCCACATTCAAAGCACAGCCTGTGGATAACTTTTGAGGAATTTCCACCTATGCACAGTTGTCCACAATTCTTGCACAGACAGCATAAGAAGCCGCAAACCGCACCGGGCCGCCGGAAGGAGAAAAGGGCACCCAAGAAACAAAACGTAAACGCTTAACCTCGGTACGCTATCGACATTGCAGACATTATGAGAAATAGCCCTCACTTGGCAAGGTACTTATGATTGTGCGTTTACGCATTTACAGACAAAGATTTCATAAAATTAAGCCAAAAAAGAAAGCCATACGATTCCTCGTCTGGTTTTTCCATCATATCATTATATTTATGGCAACACCGCACAATTGCATCTGCGGACATCAGCGGATCTTTTGTCCCAATATTGCAGTTTGAAAAACTTTATCTTGGAACAAAATCTCTCACTGCTGTCTCTTGCTGAATTATGCGGTGCTGCCTTATATTATTTAGCCTTCAATAGCAGGCTTCTTCCTTTTCCCGTCTGGGAAAAATTTCAATACTCCCGCAGAACAAAATCTACGCCTTCTCCCCAAGGGAAACCACCGCCAGGCAGGTAAGGCCGATTCCCAGCATTCCCATTCCGGAGGTTCCATCCAACTCCCCAAGGACAGACAGCACCGCAACGGAAACCCCCATGGCCAGAGCTACCGCCTTCATGATCATAGGAAGCATGGGGGCAAGTTCCTTCTTTGTCTCCTTTTTGGGTTCGGTGTCCGCCTGCATCAGTGCATCCACACGGATCCCCAACACCTCCGCCAGCTTGGGCAGGGTGGCAATGTCGGGGCAGCACAGATCCCGTTCCCATTTGGATACGGCTTTGTCTGTCACACCCAGTTTTTCCGCCAGCTCCAGCTGTGTCATACCCTTTTCTTTTCGGAGAGATGCAATCATCCCACCAAGTGTTTTCTTCATAGCTTCCGGTTCCTTTCCTTGGATGGCTGCATCCTATCACATTGTCCCCATCTGCGCAACCGCCCGCCGGTTTCCCGGACTCGACCTGTGGTTTACCGGCCCGAAATTTCCCCTTTACAGGGTTTTGATATACATTTCCTCCACTGCGCCGAAGGCAGGCTGCTTTCTTCCGCTGGGAACAAAGCCATGGGCTTCATAAAACCGGATCGCCGGAAGGTTGTTGTCAAATACCCAGAGCATGACCTTATCATATCCGGCGGAGCGGATATCCTCCAGGACTTTTTCCATCATCCTGCTTCCGTAGCCCTTGTGCCGGTTTTCTTTCAGGGAGTGAATGCAGATCAGCTCCGCAAACCCGGGCATATCCGGTTCTCTGGAAGCATCCCACCAGGCGATGCAGTGGGGCTTTCCCTCCAGCTCCAAAAGGTAGCCATTGCCCTTTCCCTGTGTCAGAAGCCTGCTGTACATCTGGGCGGCGTGATCTGCATCGGTACATTTTAATAGAAGCTCCTCCGGTATGATCTGCCGGAAGGCATCCTTCCAGCTTTCCGTCTGCACATAGGCAAGACTCTGGGCATCGGCAGCTTCCGCCCTTCTGATGGTGACCTGTTTTTCCATGGGGAACCCTCCTTTTTTGACTCAGTATAGCATACCCTGACCGCCCTGACAAGCAGGGGAAAAGCGGAAATCGGCACGGTCACAGTTTGGTATGAAATTATTTATAAATAATTCAAATTCCCCCCATTGACTTTTTTAGCACTCTCTGGTATAGTGTGCTTAGCACTCAAGGATAAGGAGTGCTAAAGAAACGGAGGAAGGAACATGGAGCTGACCGAACGGAAAAAGAAGGTTCTGCGAGCCATCGTAGACCTGTATATCCGCACGGCGGAGCCTGTGGGATCCAAGGCCATTGCGGCCCTGCCCGATTCCCACTATTCCTCCGCTACCATCCGAAACGAAATGGCGGATCTGACCGCCATGGGATATTTGGAGCAGCCCCACACCAGCGCCGGACGGATTCCCTCCGCCGCAGGCTACCGGCTGTATGTGGATGAATTGATGCTGGACTACCGTCTGAGCATTGACGAAACCAAATCCATCAACAACGCCATCGAGGAAAAGATGCAGCGTGTGGATAAAATGGTGGAAAAGGTGGCCCGCCTGGTTTCCCAGGCAACCAACCTGCCGGCCATTTCCGCCGCCTCCCGCTCCAGCAGCGCAGTGGTCACCCGCTTTGAACTGGTTTTTGCCGGATCGGGCAGCTTCATTGCGGTGCTGATGCTTCCGGGAGATCAGGTGGTGAACAAGCTGATCAAGCTTCCCCTGAGCATTCAGGATTCTGACCTGAAGCTGCTCAGCGCGGTAATGAACGCCAGCCTGACAGACCTTCCCTGGGACGGCATTACCGCCGAACTCATCGACAAGGTGATGCGCACCGCCGGTTCGGCAGCCCCCCTGGTTCCCGTGATCCTGGATTTCACCCGGGAGACCCTGAAAAACCAGGAGGCCACCAACATGGCCGTCTACGGCCAGGCTCGTCTGCTGGGTCTGCCGGAGTATCAGGATGTGGACAAGGCCCAGCGGGTCATGGCCTCCATTGATGAGGAGACCCTCAGCAGTCTGCCTGCCGTGATGCAGAACTCCAATGGCACCAAGGTTCTGGTTGGCCCGGAAAACGTGGCCCAGGAATTGAAGGATACTTCCGTTGTGATGACGAAATTCGACATCGGCGGCGGAATGCAGGGCATGATCGGCGTGGTCGGCCCAACCCGCATGGATTACGCACAGGTCACCGCCCGGCTGAGCTACTTCGCCGAAAGCCTGAGCAAGGTCTTCACCAAGCCCGAGCAGCCCCAGCTGCCGGAGAACAATGAAAAAGGCCAGGAGGAATAAACGTGGCAAATCAGGAAGAAATCGTGAAAACCGAAGAGGAGATCACCCAGGTTCCGGCGCAGGAAACTGCCCAGGTTCCCGAAGTGGATCCCTTCGAGGAAAAATATAATGCTGAGCATGACGCACACCTGCGTCTGGCTGCGGAATATGACAATTTCCGCAAGCGCACCCTGAAGGAGAAGGAAGCCTCCTACGGCAACGGCCGGGCCGATACCGTGGCAAAGCTTCTTCCCGTCTACGACAATCTGGAGCGGGCCCTGAACCAGCCCACCGAGGATGCCGCCTATAAAAAGGGTGTGGAAATGACCATGACAGAGCTTGTTAAGATTCTGAATGGTCTGGGCGTGGAGATTTTCGGTCAGGTCGGTGAGACCTTCGACCCCAACCTTCACAACGCAGTGATGCACTGCGACAGCGAAGATCACCCGGAGAACACCATCTGTCAGGTGTTCCAGAAGGGCTTTAAGATCGGCGATAAGGTTGTCCGCTTCGCCATGGTTCAGGTCGCCAACTAAGGGATCATCAGGATCCCCCATTACTTTGTAAAAAATTTAGGTTTTATTCAATAGGAGGAAATCATTATGTCTAAGATTATCGGTATCGACCTTGGTACTACCAATTCCTGTGTTGCCGTTCTGGAAGGCGGCGAACCCGTTGTCATCGCCAATGCAGAAGGCAACCGCACCACTCCCTCTGTGGTGGCATTCTCCAAGACCGGCGAGCGTATGGTCGGTCAGGTGGCAAAGCGTCAGGCTGTCACCAACGCTGACCGCACCATCTCTTCCATCAAGCGTCACATGGGCGAAAATTACCATGTAGACATTGACGGCAAGGGCTACACTCCCCAGGAGATCAGCGCCATGATCCTGCAGAAGCTGAAGGCAGATGCCGAAGCTTATCTGGGTCAGAGCGTCACCGAGGCTGTCATCACTGTCCCCGCATACTTCTCTGACGCACAGCGTCAGGCCACCAAGGACGCAGGCAAGATTGCCGGTCTGGACGTGAAGCGTATCATCAACGAGCCCACCGCCGCTGCTCTGGCTTACGGCCTGGACAAGGGCGCTGAGCAGAAGATCATGGTCTATGACCTGGGCGGCGGTACCTTCGACGTGTCCATCCTGGACATCGGCGACGGCATCATCGAGGTTCTGGCCACCGCAGGCGACACCCGTTTGGGCGGCGATGACTTCGACCAGCGGATCATGGACTATCTGGTTGAGGAGTTCAAGAAGGCTGAGGGCATCAACCTGGCAAGCGACCGTGTTGCCCTGCAGCGTCTGAAGGAAGCTGCCGAGAAGGCAAAGATCGAGCTGTCCGGCATGACCTCCACCAACATCAACCTGCCCTATATCACCGCAGATGCCACCGGCCCCAAGCACCTGGACGTGACCCTGACCCGGGCAAAGTTCAACGAGCTGACTGCCGATCTGGTGGAGCGCACCATGAAGCCCGTCCGTCAGGCTCTGTCCGATGCCGGTCTGAAGGCCTCCGATCTGGACAAGGTTCTGCTGGTTGGCGGTTCCACCCGTATTCCTGCCGTTCAGGAAGCCGTTAAGGGCATCACCGGCAAGGAAGGCTTCAAGGGCATCAACCCTGACGAATGTGTTGCTCTGGGTGCTGCCATTCAGGGCGGCGTACTCACCGGCGACGTGCAGGACATCCTGCTGCTGGATGTCACTCCCCTGTCCCTGGGCATTGAGACCATGGGCGGCGTGTTCACCAAGCTGATCGAGCGCAACACCACCATTCCTACCCACAAGAGCCAGATCTTCTCCACCGCTGCTGACGGCCAGACCTCCGTTGAGGTTCATGTCCTCCAAGGCGAGCGGGAAATGGCTGCTTACAACAAGACGCTGGGCCGCTTCCAGCTGGGCGGCATTGCTCCCGCACCCCGCGGCGTGCCCCAGATCGAAGTTACCTTCGACATTGATGCCAACGGCATCGTCAAGGTTTCCGCTAAGGATCTGGGTACCGGCAAGGAGGCCAACATCTCCATCACCGCTTCCACCAATCTGAGCCAGGAAGACATCGACAAGGCTGTTCGCGAGGCTGAGCAGTTCGCTGCCGAGGATAAGGCCCGCAAGGACGAAGTGGATACCCACAATGCCGCCGATCAGGTAGTCTACCAGACCGAAAAGGCTCTGGAGGAGCTGGGTGACAAGATCTCCGCTGATGAGAAGTCCTCCATCCAGTCCGCCGTTGACCACCTGAAGGAAGTCAACAAGGGCACCGATGTTGCAGCCATCAAGTCCGCAACCGAGGCTGTCCAGCAGGCCTTCTACAAGGTCAGCGAGAAGATGTACCAGCAGGCCGGCGGCGCACAGAACGGCCCTCAGGCCGGTGGTCCTCAGAACCCCGGTGATGACGGCGTGGTGGATGCCGACTACGAGACCGTTGACTAATTTACCCCATAAAAGGGGCGGCCCAGGCCGCCCCTTTTCGGTGTATCCAGGCAGTGCGATCCTTTGATCAATTGAGGAGAAGAATATGGCAGATAACAAACGTGATTACTATGAGGTGCTGGGGGTAGACAAATCCGCCAGCGCCGATGAAATAAAGCGAGCCTACCGCAAGGCCGCCATGAAGTATCACCCCGACCGCAACCCTGGCGACAAGGAAGCTGAGGAAAAGTTCAAGGAGGCAGGAGAGGCCTACGAGGTGCTTTCCGATGAGCAAAAGCGCCAGCGCTACGACCAGTACGGCTTTGCCGGTGTGGATCCAAACTTTGGTGCCGGGGCCGGAGCCGGGGCCGGTGGATTCGGCGGCGGTTTCGGCGGCGGATTTGGCGGTTTTGGCGACTTTGGGGATATTTTCAGTGAGTTCTTCGGCGGCGGCAGCAGTGCAGGCAGCCGGGGTGCCGGTCAGAATGCAGCCCGCCGGGGCGAGAACATTATGACCAGCCTGGAACTGACCTTTGAGGAAGCCGCCTTCGGCTGTGAGAAGGAGGTCACCACCCCCAGAATCGAGAACTGCCCCAAGTGTAATGGCAGCGGTTCTGCCGACGGCGTGATTGAGACCTGCTCTCAGTGCCACGGCACCGGTCAGGTGCGCACCGTGCAGAACTTTATGGGTATGCAGATGCAGTCCACCTCCCCCTGTCCCGCCTGCTCCGGCCGGGGCAAGATCATCAAGAACCCCTGCACCACCTGTAAGGGCAAGGGCAAGGTTCGCCGGAACAACAAGGTTAAGGTAAAGATCCCCGCCGGTGTGGATGCCGGTCAGTCCGTCCGTGTCCGGGGCGAAGGCTCCGTGGGTGTCAACGGCGGCCCCAACGGCGATCTGCTGGTGGAGATCTACATCAAGCGCCATCCCATTTTCACCCGGGACAACCGGGATGTGCTGTGCGAGGTGCCCATCACCTTCACCCAGGCCGCTCTGGGTGCCACCATCCAGGTTCCCACCCTGGACGGCAAGGTGGAGTATCAGATCCCCGAGGGGACCCAGACCGGCAAGGAGTTCATCCTCCGGGATAAGGGCATCCCTGAGGTGAACAACCCCCGCCGCCGGGGCAACCACCGCTTCACCGTTGTGGTGGAGACTCCCACCCATCTGACCCGGGAACAGAAAGAGCTCCTGCGGAAGCTGGACGAGACCATCGACAAATCCGCTTCCCCAAAAACCAAGAAATTCTTCGATAATTTGAAGGATCTCTTTGATTAAACACAAGAAGCCTGTTGCAAAACACCACATCTGCCAAGGGCGGCTGTCACCGCCCAGCAGCGTATGTGCCTTGCAGCAGGCTCTTTTTATTTGTCAAAACCAGACCATTTTCCCCTAGTAGAGCAAATCTCTTAAAACTTCATTTGCGCAACGAAATTTTTGCGGCGGTAATTCAGTGGCACAGACCGCGTAAGGTGGTGCGCCGCGCAGCGAATTAGAATCCAATGATCGCCGGGGGCGATCACACCATAATATAACGGCTATCAGCCGCCCGGTTATTTCCCCCATGGGGAAATAACGTCGGCGCAAAGCGCCAACAATGCAATACCGAACATTTGCAAACGAAATTCGGCGGTATCCTGTCGAAACATTGCAATTTTGCAATATTGTTACATTATCCAGTCAATATGGTTCTGCTCAATAATTTGTTACGTTGGCGGGCGGCTGATAGCCGCCCCTACATGGCGTATACCACCGAATTACCGGCGCAAAAATTTCGTTGTGCTTAAGAAAAGGGGCGGCATCAACGCCGCCCCTTGGTCTATGCCTGAAAACAGGATTTCTATTTTACTTCGCAGGAGAAGCACTTCTCAGGGTGACGTCGTGGTAGCCGCCTTCCACGATGGAGACGGAGGATACCAGGGTCAGCTTGGCTTCCCGCTGGAGGTCGGGGATGTTGGTTACACCCACGTTGCACATGGTGGACTTGACCTTGTACAGGGAGGCCTCCACGTTGTCGTGGAGAGATCCGGCGTAGGTAACGTAGGAGTCAACGCCTTCCTCGAAGCTCAGCTTGGAGGAACCGCCCAGGTCATAGCGCTGCCAGTTCCGGGCGCGGTTGGAGCCTTCGCCCCAGTACTCCTTCATATAAGCGCCGTTGATCATGACCTTGTTTGTGGGGCTCTCATCGAACCGGGCAAAGTAGCGGCCCAGCATCATGAAGTCAGCACCCATGGCCAGAGCCAGGGTCATGTGGTAGTCGTGGACAATGCCGCCGTCGGAGCAGATGGGAATATAGATGCCGGTCTCCTTCAGGTACTCGTCCCGGGCCTGAGCCACATCAATGACAGCGGTAGCCTGACCCCGGCCGATGCCCTTGGTTTCCCGGGTGATGCAGATGGAGCCGCCGCCGATGCCGATCTTGATGAAGTCTGCGCCGGCGTCTGCCAGGAAGCGGAAGCCTTCCTTATCCACCACGTTGCCGGCACCGATCTTCACGGTGTCGCCGTAGTGCTCCCGAACCCAGGCAATGGTCTTGGCCTGCCAGCAGGTGTAGCCCTCGGAGGAGTCGATGACCAGTACATCCACGCCTGCCTCCAGCAGAGCGGGAACACGCTGGGCGTAGTCACGGGTGTTGATACCGGCACCCACCAGGTAACGCTTCTGGGAATCCAGCAGCTCCAGGGGGTTCTCCTTGTGGGAGGAGTAGTCCTTGCGGAATACGAAGTACATCAGGTTGTCATTTTCATCCACGATGGGCAGGCTGTTCAGCTTGTGATCCCAGATGATGTTGTTGGCTTCCTTCAGGCTGGTTTCCTTAGGAGCGGTGATCAGCTTTTCCCGGGGAGTCATGAAGCTGGAGACCTTCTCGGTGCGCTCCATACGGGATACCCGGTAGTCACGGCTGGTGACGATGCCCAGCAGCTTGCCGTGGGCGGTGCCGTCAGCGGTAATGGCCACGGTGGAGAAGCCGTTTCTTGCCTTCAGATCCAGCACGTCTGCCAGCGTGTCATCGGGGGTCAGGTTGGAAGCGGAGGTGACGAAGCCGGCCTTGTAGCCCTTGACCCGGGCAACCATGGCAGCCTGATCCGCAATGGACTGAGAGCCATAGATGAAGCTGATGCCGCCCTCCTTGGCCAGCGCAATGGCCAGGGTGTCATTGGACACGGACTGCATAACGGCAGAGGTCATGGGAATGTTCAGAGAAATGGCAGGTTCCTCTACACCCTTACGGTACTTGACCAGAGGGGTGCTCAGGCTGACACGGTCAGGAACACAATCCTCGGAAGTGTAACCGGGGACAAGCAGGTATTCGCTGAAGGTGTGGCTGGGTTCCGGATAATAGTACGCCATGATGTTTTTCCTCCTAATAATATGTATGTATTTTCTTTTTTTACAATGTTTTGCCGTCGCCGTGATCCAGCAGGTCTGTGGTCTGGGTGCCGTCGGTTTTCAGGGACTTGAAGTTGCCCATGACCTCGCTGACCGGATCCATCAGGGCGAAGGTGTGGGGGTACTTGCGGATGATGTTGGACACCACCACCACCTGGGTTTTGTTCACCACGCAGATCAGCAGATTGGTCTCCCGGCCGGAATACATACCCTTGGCGGGGATCAAAGTGGTGGTGTGGTGGATGTTGGAAATGATCTCCTGGGAGATCTCCTGGGGGTAGTCGGTGATGATCTCAAAGCAGACTGCCTCCCGGCCGCTTTTCAGCCGCCGCTCCACCAGGGTGGAGGAGGTAAAGCTGTAGAGGATGCACATGATCACCGGCTCCATCTGGTAGCCGTAGACAAAATAGCTGGTGCAGGCGATGAGCACATTCATCACGAAGGTCAGGCCGTACACGCTTTTTTCGGGATAGCGCACATGGATCAGGGCGGAGACAAAATCCGTACCGCCGGTGTAGGCGCTGGCCCGGGCCAGGATGGTATAGCAGAAGCCCTGGATGATGCCGGCGGCCAGAGGGCCCATGATCCGGCTGGTGCCGTTGTCCGTATTATAGGCGATCATGGTCAGATCCATGTAGTCAAACAGCATCAGGCCAAGAGAAAAAGCAAGAACATAGACCATGCTGCGCATGGCAATGGGCTTGCTGACCTTGAAGAAGCACAAAAAAGCCAGGGGAACATTGATGATCAAGCTCAGGGAGCTGACCCGGATGTTGAACACATACTGAATGATGGTGCAAATACCGTTGACCCCGGAGGGTGCAAACTGGTTTGGAAACACAAACAGCTCATAGTTCAGGGCTCCCAGGATCCCCACACCGGCAATGACGAGGTACGTCCATGCCTTTTTTAGATTTGCCATGTTGTACGATACTCCTGCGATATTTCATTATATTGTAGATTTCGGCATTCTACCGTTTCTTAATTGCTTATTTTAGCATAGCTTTGTCAAAGGGTCAAGCCACTTTCCATACAATTTTTCCAAAAACATCCCGAGGGGTTTCAAAAATACCTTGTGCTTTTGGGGAAAATGTGCTAATATTTAAGGTGAATATTTATGCCCGGAGTTTGGCCTTCCCGGCCGCGGGACTGACTTATAGAGAAGGAAGGGAGCCGCAAATATGTACGCATCTGCCTATGTTTGGGCCAAGGTTTTGATGTATCTGGAGGAACGCCTTGGCTCCGTGACCGTATCCGCCTGGTTTGACGATGCCGAGGTGGTGGAGCTGAACGAGGAGAATCTGATTCTTTATTCCCCTTCGGAGTTCCGGCAGGAGATCATCCGCCGCCGCTGCACCGATTATATCCAGGATGCCCTGAAGGAGATCTTCAATTCCGATGCCAAGCTCCTGGTTTTTGGAGACCAGGAAATGTCCGCCCGGAAGTCCCGGGGGGCCAACAACCATTCCATGGATTTTAACCCCCAGTTTACCTTTGATAATTTCGTGGTCGGCCCTTCCAACCGCTTTGCCCACAGTGCAGCCATTGCCGTATCCAAAACCCCGGGACAGGTGTATAACCCCCTGTTCCTCTACGGCCCTCCCGGCGTGGGAAAGACCCACCTGCTGTATGCCATTGCCAACGGCATCCGCAAGCAGAATCCCACCGCCAACATTGTCTACATCAAAGGCGATCAGTTCACCAATGAGTTGATTGACGCCATCAAAACCGGTAAAAATATCGAATTCCGCAGCAAATACCGGGAAGCGGATCTGTTTCTGGTGGATGATATCCAGTTTATCGCCGGTAAGGAATCCACCCAGGAGGAATTCTTCCATACCTTTAATAAGCTTTATGAGGAGCACAAGCAGATCGTCCTGACATCCGACCGGAAGCCTGACGATATGCCCACCCTGGAGGATCGTCTGAAAAGCCGTTTCCAGTGGGGTCTGATTGCAGACATCAACCCTCCGGACTACGAAACCCGTATGGCCATTCTGAAAAACAAGGCCATGCACCTGGGTCTGGAGCTGGATGACGATGTGTGCAACTACATTGCCATCAACATCACCAACAATGTCCGGCAGATTGAAGGCACGGTGAAAAAGATCCTGGCCTACCGGGATCTGAACAATATGCCCCTGGATCTTCCCAATGTGTCCCGGGCCATCAGCGATATGTTCAAATCCGACGGCAATGCCGTCCCCACCCCCAGCCTGATCATCACCCAGGTCTGCAAGTTCTATAATATTGATGATGCGGTGATCCGCAGCAACAAGAAAAACAAGGGTACCGCCGATGCCCGTCAGGTGGCCATGTACCTGATCCGCCAGCTGACCAACCTGAGCTTCCCGGAGATCGGCAAGGAATTCGCCCGGGATCATACCACGGTGATGCACGCCGTGAAAAAGGTAGAGGCCTCTTTGAAAACCGGAGACGCCAACCTGCAAAACGCCATCCGGGACATTACCGCCAACATCAATTCCAGCCTCTGATTTTTTTGGGGAGCGGAAATTCAGGGGATTTTGCGTCCCTGTTTTTATCCACAGCCCATTGTGGATTGCACAGCCGCCCGGCTGTGGATAACCTGGCGGCAAATTTTCCTCCACAGGCGGCTGTGGAAGCCTGTGAACAAAATCACATTGGCCTGTGGACAAAAAATCCCCGGCCATCTAAGACATTTTCCGGTTATCCACATAACTTCTTACTAATGCTCCTGTTACTACCAAAACCTCTGAAAGATAGATATATCTCTCTTTATCTGACAAGAAAGGAAATCACTATGCGTTTTACCTGTGAAAAAAATATGCTGGTTCAGGGCCTGAATATTGCAGGCCGTACCGTTGCCCAAAAGAGTGCCCTTTCCGTGATCGAAGGCGTTCTGTGCCGGGCCGGACATGGTCTGAGCCTGACCGGTTATAATATGGAAACCGCCATTACCTATGATATTGATGCCGAGGTCAGCGATCCCGGCGTGTGCATCCTGCCGGCAAAGCTGTTTGGGGATATCATCCGCCGTCTGCCGGAGGGGCCGGTGACCGTGGTGGTGGATGAAAGCTATAAGGTGGCCATCCGCTCCGGCTATGCCTCCTTCAGCATCAGCGCCGAATCTGCCGATGATTATCCGGATCTGCCGGATGTCAACGACGGCCGTCCCATTCAGATTCCCCAGAATAAGCTCAAGGAACTGATCTCCGGCACCATTTTTGCCGTTTCGGAAAATCAGGGCCGTCCCATTCACACCGGTGTCAAATTTGAAGTGACCCATTCCTCCATCACCGCCATTGCGGTGGACGGCTTCCGTCTGGCCCGCCGCACCTACCATACCGAGGAGGATACCCAGCGGGAGCTGAGCTTCGTGGTTCCCGCTCCCGGACTGAAGGAAGTGGAAAAGATCCTCACCGACAGCGAGGATATGGCCTCCTTCACCCTGGGCCCCAAGCACATTCTGTTCCAGATCGGCAGCGCCACCCTGGTTTGCCGTCTGCTGGAAGGAGAATTCCTGGATTGGCAGAAGGTGGTTCCCACCAACTGTCCCATCCGGCTGGTGGCCCATGTTTCTGACCTTGCCTCCAGCGTGGATCGGGTGGGTCTGATCGTTTCGGAAAAATACAAAAGTCCCGTGCGCTGCATTTTCGGACATCAGGAGCTGCTGATGCGCACCAACACCACCATCGGCGCAGCCGAGGACCGGTGCAGCTTTGCCGGTGACGGTCAGGAGTTGGAGATCGGCTTCAATGTCCGCTATCTTGCCGATGCCCTCCGGGCCATCCCCTCGGAGGAGGTCACCCTGGAGCTGACCAACGGTTTGAGCCCCATCGTGCTGACCCCGGCAGAGGAAGGCTATGACTTTGCCTATATGGTGCTGCCTGTGCGGATCAAAAACGGCTAAGGAGGTAAAAATATGAAGGTTACCGTGAAAAAGAAGGAAAATTCCCCGATTTCCGTGGAAATCCATACGGAATTTATTAAATTGCAGGATGCCATGAAGCTGGCGAACATCGTCTATTCCGGCGGTGAGGCCAAGGCCATGATCCAGGAGGGTGCGGTGCTGGTCAACGGTGAGGAATGCACCATGCGGGGCAAAAAGCTCCACGACGGTGACAGCTTTACCTTTGACGGCCAGACCTACCGGATCACAGCCCAGGCATGATCCTGCAGGAAATGTCCCTTTGCGCCTTCCGCAACTATGACCGGGCAACGCTGGAATTTGCCCCCGGGGTGAACCTGATCGTCGGGGACAATGCCCAGGGAAAGACCAATTTGCTGGAGGCCATTGCCTATCTTGGCAGCGGAAAAAGCTTCCGTGCCTCCAAAACCGGGGAAATGGTGAAGTTTGGGGCGGAATTTGGAGAGATCTCCGGCAAGGTCTTCTCCCAGGAGCGGCAGCAGACGCTGCGCTTTGTCCTGTTTTCCGCCGGCCGCCCCCGGCAGATGTGGCGCAATGGGGTCAAAAAGAGATCTGCCGGAGATATTGCCGGAGTTCTTCCCACGGTGCTGTTCTGCCCGGAGGATCTGATGGTCCTCAAGGCCGGCTCTGCCCAGCGGCGGCGGATGGGAGATCAGGTTTTATGTCAACTTAGACCCAACTACGATGCAGCTCTGACGGAATACAACCGGATCCTGGATCAAAAATCCCGGATTCTCCGGGATCGCTATGAAAATCCCGCTCTGCTGGATATCCTGCCGGAGTACAATACCCGGCTTTGCCAGGTGGGTGCGCTGCTGATCAGCTACAGGGCCCGGTTTTATCAGAGCCTGGGGGCAGAGGCCGCCAGGTTCCACAGCCAGTTTTCCGGGGGTGCAGAGGAATTTACCCTGGAATATAAGACAGTGTCCACCGTGGACGAACCCTTTGCATCCATCGGCATTTTAACGGAAAATTTGCAGGAACACCTGCAAAAGCACTATCGGGCAGAGCTGGAAACCTGCCAGTGTCTCACCGGCCCCCACAAGGATGACTTTACAGTGTGTCTTTCAGGGGTGGACTTAAAGGCCTACGGCTCCCAGGGGCAGACCCGCACCGCCGCCATCAGCCTGAAGCTTGCCCAGCGGGAGCTGATGAGCCGGGAGTGGGGGGAGGAGCCGGTGCTGTTATTGGATGATGTTCTTTCCGAGCTGGATCCGGGACGGCAGGACTTTGTCCTCAATCAGATCGTCTCCGGCCAGGTGTTCATCACCTGCTGTGAGCCCGGGCGGTTTACCCGGCTGGGAAAGACCATGCAGATCCAACACGGATCCCTGGTTTGCTCCGCGTGATTGGAAAATATTTTGGCTGAAGCATCAGCCTTGTTTTGCCTGGGAAGGCCCGGGCGTGTATGAAAAAGGAGTCATGATATGTCTGACGAAATGAAAGTAACGCAGGAATACGGCGGCTCTCAGATCCAGGTTCTGGAGGGTCTGGAAGCCGTCCGGAAGCGGCCGGGTATGTACATTGGTTCTACCTCCTCCTCCGGCCTGCACCATCTGGTGTATGAGATTGTGGATAATTCCATTGACGAAGCGCTGGCAGGCTACTGCAAGCACATCACCGTCACCATCAACCCCGGTGATACCATCACCGTCACCGATGACGGCCGGGGCATTCCCGTGGATATCCAGCCCCAGACCGGCAAGCCCGCCCTGGAGGTTGTCTTTACCGTGCTGCACGCAGGCGGTAAATTCGGCGGCGGCGGCTATAAGGTCTCCGGCGGCCTGCACGGCGTTGGCGCATCGGTGGTCAATGCCCTGAGTGAATGGTTACAGGTTCGTGTTCACAAAAACGGACAGATCTATGAAATGCGCTTTGCCCGGGGCTCCATTACCCAGGAGATGACCGTGGTGGGCAAGACCGATAAGACCGGCACCGAGGTCACCTTCAAGCCCGACCCGGAAATGTTTGATGTGCTGGTATATGACTATGAGGTGCTTCACGAGCGTATGCGGGAGGAAGCCTTCCTGAATGCCGGTCTGTCCATTGCCATTTCCGACAAGCGGGGCCCGGAGGAGATCTCCGAGACCATGTGCTACGAGGGCGGCATCCGGGAATTCGCCGCATGGTGCAACCGGAACAAGGCCCCCATCCATTCGGATATCGTCTATATGTCCGGCACCAAGGGAGATGCCTCCGCAGAGATCGCATTGCAGTATAATGACGGCTACAATGAATTTTTGCTGTCCTTTGCCAACGATGTCCGCACCCCGGAGGGCGGTATGCATGAGACCGGCTTCCGGACGGCCCTGACCCGTGTCCTCAACGCCTACGGCGTGAAAAACGGCATCATCAAGGGTGATGACAAGGTATCCGGCGAGGATTGCCGGGAGGGCATCACCGCCATCATCTCCGTCAAGCTGACGGATGCCCAGTTCGAGGGCCAGACCAAGGCCAAGCTGGGCAACGCCTATATCCGCACCCTGGTGGACTCCATCGTCAACGAGCAGCTGACGGAATACTTTGAGGAGCATCCCCAGACCGCCAAAATCATTCTGGACAAGGCCATGATGGCCAACAGAGCCAGAGAAGCCGCCCGGAAGGCCAGAGAGTCCATCCGCCGGAAAACCGGCTTAGAGTCCGGCCAGATGCCTGACAAGCTGCAAGACTGCAACGAGCGCAACCCGGAGCTGTGCGAGATCTACATCGTGGAGGGTGACTCTGCTGCCGGCTCTGCCATTCAGGGCAGAGACTCCCGTTTCCAGGCCATCCTTGCCATGTGGGGTAAAATGCTCAACGTGGAAAAGGCCCGTGCCGATAAGATCTATGGCAATGACAAGCTCTATCCCCTGATCGTTGCCCTGGGTGCCGGTATCGGTGAGGAATTTGACATTGACAAGCTGCGTTACCACAAGGTCATCATCATGTCCGATGCCGACGTGGACGGTGCCCACATCCGCACCCTGCTGCTGACCTTCTTCTTCCGCTATATGCGGCCCCTGATCGAGCATGGCTATGTCTACTCCGCCGTGCCCCCGCTGTACAAGCTGACCCGGGGCAAGAGCGTGAAGGTAGCCTACTCCGATGAGCAGCGGGATCAGGTTTCCGCCCAGATGCGGGAGAATAACCCCGGTGCCAAGGTGGATATCAGCCGGTTCAAGGGTCTGGGTGAAATGGATGCCCACGAGCTGTGGGAGACCACCATGGATCCGGAAAAGCGCACCCTGCGCCGGATCACCCTGGAGGATGCCCGCCGTGCCGACGAGATCTTTACCGTTCTCATGGGTGAGCAGGTGGAGCCCAGAAAAGACTGGATCGAACGAAACGCCAAATACGCGGTCAATATTGATATTTAAGCAGTCGCCCTTGCCAAGGGAGATTCCAAAAGGAGGTACCCTTTTTTATGGCGCATAACAGAAGCTATAAACCCGAGGATATCCGTTTCCCCGACCAGGTGATCACCCAGTCCAACCTGGTGGACGAAATGGAGAAATCCTATATTGAATATGCCATGTCCGTCATTGTGGGCCGTGCCCTGCCTGACGTGCGTGACGGTTTGAAGCCCGTTCACCGCCGGATCCTTTACACCATGTATGAATCCGGCCTGACATCCGACAAGCCCTTTAAGAAGTCTGCCACCTGTGTCGGTGACGTTCTGGGTAAATACCACCCCCATGGTGACGCCTCCGTTTACGATGCCATGGTGCGTCTGGCCCAGGACTTCTCCATGCGGTATATGCTGGTGGACGGCCACGGCAACTTCGGCTCCGTGGACGGCGACCCTGCCGCTGCCTACCGTTATACCGAGGCCAGACTCAGTAAGCTCTCCAACGAAATGCTCCGGGACATCGACAAGGACACCGTCAACTGGGATCCCAACTTCGATGAAAGCCGGAAAGAGCCCCGGGTTCTGCCCAGCCGCTTCCCCAACCTGCTGGTCAACGGCTCCTCCGGCATCGCCGTGGGCATGGCCACCAACATCCCGCCCCACAACCTGACGGAGGTCATTGATGCCTGCGTCTGCGTGCTGGATGACCCGGAGGCCACCCTGCCGGATCTGATGGAGCACATCACCGGCCCGGATTTCCCCACCGGCGGCATCATTATGGGCCGCAGCGGCATCCGCGCCGCCTACGCCACCGGCCGCGGCAAGGTGGTGGTGCGGGCCAGAACGGAATTCGAGGAATTCGGCAAGGATCGGATGCGGATCATCGTTTCGGAGCTGCCCTATCAGGTCAACAAGCGCCAGCTTATCAAGAACATTGCCGAGCAGGTCAAGGACAAGCGCCTGGACGGCATCTCCGACCTGCGGGACGAGTCCGACCGCAACGGTATGCGGATGGTCATCGAGCTGAAAAAGGATGCCAACCCCCAGGTGGTGCTGAATAACCTCTTTAAGCAGACCGCTTTGCAGTCCAGCTTCGGCATTATCATGCTGGCACTGGTGGACGACCAGAAGCAGCCCCGGATTCTGTCCCTGCGGCAGATCATTGACGAGTATCTGGCCCACCAGAAGGAAGTTCTGACCCGGCGGACGGAGTACGACCTGCGCAAGGCAAAGGAGCGGGCACACCTGTTGGAGGGTCTGCTCATTGCCCAGGACAACATTGACGAGGTCATCCATATCATCCGCTCTGCCTATGACGATGCCAAGCAGAAGCTGATGGAGCGCTTCGGTCTGGACGATGTTCAGGCACAGGCCATTCTGGATATGCGTCTGAAGGCGCTGCAGGGCCTGGATCGGGAGAAACTCCAAAATGAGTATAATGAGCTTATGGAGCGGATCCGGTACTACCAGGAGCTTCTGGCGGATCCTGCCAAGATGGCTGCCCTGCTCCGGGAGGAGCTGATCGCCATCCGGGACAAGTTCGGTGACAAGCGCAAGACCGAGATCCAGGAGATCGAGGACGAGCTGGACATTGAGGATCTCATTGAGGAGGAGACCTGTGCCTTCACCCTGTCCAGCCAGGGCTACGTCAAGCGGATGCCCGTGGACACCTACCGCACCCAGAGCCGGGGCGGCAGAGGGGTCAACGCCCAGAACCTCAAGGAGGAGGACTTTGTCAAGTCCATGATCATTGCCTCCACCCACGATCACATGCTGTTCTTCACCGACCAGGGCCGGGTGCATCACCGCAAGGGCTACCAGATCCCCGAGGCCGGCCGTACCGCCCGGGGCACTGCCATTGTCAACGTACTGCCTCTGGATCCGGGAGAAAGCGTCACTGCCGTGGTCACCACCAGAGAGTTTAACGATGACGAGTACCTGATGATGGTCACCCGTCTGGGCACCGTGAAGCGGATCCCCTTCATTGCCCTGAAGACCAACCGCAAGGGCGGCATCCGGGCACTGACCCTCAACGAGGGGGATCATCTGATCAATGTCATCCGCACCGAAGGAAACGACAATATCCTGCTGGCGACCGCTCAGGGCATGGCCATCTGCTTCAACGAAAACGATGTGCGTCCCATGGGCCGGGATGCCGCCGGTGTCCGGGGCATTTCCCTCAGCGATGGGGACTATGTGGTGGGTGCAGAGAAAGCCGAGGAGGGCAAGACCCTGCTGACCGTCACGGAAAACGGCTACGGCAAGCGTACCGAGCTGTCGGAATACCTGCGTACCGGCCCCAACGGAGAAAAGCAGGCCCAGAGCCGAGGCGGCAAGGGTCTGAAGAACTACAACATCACCCCCAAGACCGGTCTGGTGGCCGGCTGCCGTGTGGTGGGCGAGACCGACGATGTGATGCTCATCGAAAACGGCGGCGTCATCATCCGCACCCCCGCCGCCTCCATCAACGTCTACAAGCGGGACGTGATGGGCGTGATTGTCATGCGGGTGGAGGAAGGCAACAAGGTTGTCTCCCTGGAGCGTGTGGAAGCCATTGAGGAAGAAGATCCGGCGTGAAAACAGTAACACTTTACACAGACGGTGCCTGCTCCGGCAACCCCGGCCCCGGCGGCTGGGGTGCCATCCTGGAGTACATGGGCATTGAAAAGGAGCTGTCCGGAGGGGAGGACAACACCACCAACAACCGCATGGAGCTGACGGCGGTGATCCGGGGACTTCAGGCGCTGAAGGAGCCCTGCGTGGTGGAGCTCTATTCCGACTCCAAGTATGTCATTGATGCCCTGGAAAAGGGCTGGGCCTGGGGCTGGAAAAAGCGGGGCTGGATCAAATCCGACAAAAAGCCTGCCCTGAACCCGGATCTGTGGGAGCAGCTGCTGGCCCTGACCCAGAAGCATGAGGTGCATTACCACTGGGTAAAGGGCCACGGGGAAAACCCTAAAAACAACCGCTGCGACGAGCTGGCGGTGGCCCAGTGGAAAAAGCGGAAGGGGATGTAGCATGTATCTGTCCATCGGCAATGATATGGCCGTGCGGGATGGGAACATCATCGGCATTTTCGACCTGGACAATACCTCCACCTCCAAGCACACCCGGGCCTTTCTGGATGCGGCAGAACGGGAGGGCGAGGTTGTCCCCTGTGACGATCTGCCAAAATCCTTCGTCCTGACCAGCGAATACGGCTTTCACCGGGTCCATTTGACAGCGCTCAGTGCTGCCACCTTGGAAAAACGACTGAAATAAATATAACGGCAGAGTCCAAATGCAGGACTCTGCCGTTGCTTCATGGGTATGAGAGCATCAAAACAAGGCCATTTTGGGTCAATAAAAATATCCACAGATGTGTGCAGGATTGTGGACAAAAAATTGTGCAGGAATGTCAAAGACATTTTCCTGCCCTTTGGAAAAGAAGAAAACTTCTGAATATTTTTACAGTGTTTAATACATTTTTAATAGTTATCCCCTTTTTTTCTTCATAATTCAGGATTATAATACAAACAGAAAGTAACGACTGCCCTTGCGGCAAGCGATAAAAATAATTGTTTCTTCTTTTTCATTTTTTCCTTTCCTCTTATTTATTGCAAAAACCGCGGCGAAAAGCCGCGGTTTTTGCATATTCTCCAAAGCAAAAATGCGCCGATCCCAGTTTGCCTGCCGGATGGCCGGGGCAGTATGGGATCGGCGTGTTTGCTTTTTACCTTACGAGGATGTTTTCTCACCGCGGATACGGGCGGCGATTCGGGTCATGGCGTACTGCATATCCTTGTAGCAGGCCGTAGTGATGCTGTCTACAAAGTTGTTTTCGTAGGCATACATGGCCTGACTGATCCGCACCACCCGGCGGTCGCCGTCGGCGCAGTCCGATTCCTTCAGGGTGTAGATGGGGGTGAAGGAGAAATCCGTTACCCGGGTCTGACCGGACTGGTTATCCTTGGTGATGGCGATATCCAGAATGATGGAGTAGTTACTGCCGCCTGCGGTGGCATCGCCGAAGAAATCTCCCAGAGAGTAGGCAATCAAGGTACCGGCTGCCTTGTCATGCTCGATCTTGTGCAGACGATGGGGGTGGCTGCCGATGATCACCTGGACACCCTGCTTTTTCATCAGCTTGACGATTTCTTCCTGGGTGTCACTGATGGTATCGGTGCCCTCACTGCCCCAGTGGAGCAGGGCGATGGTGATATCCGGCTTTTCGGCGGCTACATTCTTTAAAATCTTGGTGATGCCTTCCTTGTTCACCTTTTTATAGGTGCTGTCGTAGTCCTCATAGAGAATGTTGACACAGTCCTCACTGCCGGAGGGCAGACCCATGCCGCTCAGACCCTTGGTAAAGGCCACGAAGGCAATCTTGATGCCCTTGGCCTCACAGATGGTGTAGCCCTTGGCACGCTGGAAGTCCTGCTTGGTGGCGTAGGCACCCACCGGCTCCATGCCGGAATTGGCAATGGCTTGCAGGGTGCTGTTCAGACCGATCAGGCCGTTGTTAATGGAGCAGGAATTGGCCATCTGGATCAGATCCACACCGGCATTGCGCAGAGCGGTGAGGATCTCCGTGGGGGCGGAGGTGCGCTCCGTGCCGTAGGGTTCGCCGACAATGTTGCCCTCCAGATTCAGTACCGTCAGATCGGCCTCGGACAGGGTGGGCAGTACATCCATAAAGGGACGGATAAATTCATAGCCGGTGATGGTCAGTCCGGATTTTACCACACTGTCGGTGATGTTCAGGTCACCGGCGGCGCGGACGTGAATGGTGGTGGTCTGCTCCGACCAGGCCTTGGGCTGGGTCTCGGTGGGTGCGGTGGTGCTGGAGGGCATGGTCACCAGATTGCTCTGGGTCTCCGCCTCCAGGGAAGCTTCCCCAGGGGCATTCTTCCGGGCCATCCAAAAAAGACCCACCGCACAGATCACGGCAATTACCCCGGCAGCCACCAGCCCGGCCCGCAGCCGCCGCTGTTCGGCTTCCCGCTTTTTTCGCATTTCATCCCGCCGCTGACGGCGTTTGTTCAGTTCGTCATCCTGGGGGGTCATGGCGATTCTCCTTTTTTATGGCAGCACCGCGCAATTCGGCAAAAGATCCGCTGAGACGCGCAGACGCAATTGTGGGGTGTACCCTATGTCTTTGGATGGTATTATATCCTATTTTTCAATACAAAACAAGAGAAATTATGTGAACGCTCTTTGAATGAGGCTTCGGGTCTGCTCTGCATTGCGGCGAATTTCGGCCTGGAGGGCGGAAAGACTTTCAAATTTCTGTTCTCCCCGGAGAAAACGATAGAATTCCAGGGTGATCTGCCGGCCGTAGAGGTTTCCGGTGTAGTCCAGGATCCAGGCCTCCACGGTGATGCCGGTGCCCCCTACCGTGGGCCGGGTGCCGATGTTGGTGACGGCAGGATAGGATTCCCCATCCACCGTGACCCGGCAGGCATACACGCCGAATTTGGGAACGGCCAGCCCTTGGGGAAGATGGAGATTGGCAGTTGGGATCCCCAGTGTCCGGCCCAGCTGCTGTCCGTGGACAACCACACCGGTGAGGGTGTAGGGGTGACCCAGAAATTTGACAGCCGTTGCCATGTCCCCGGTTTCGATCTGGCGGCGGATATAGGTGCTGGAAATGCGGATGCCGTCCACACTCTGCTCCGGCACGATGACACAGGGCAGGCCCCGGCTTTTGGCAAAGGCAGCCAGCTTATCCGGCGTTCCCAGCCCTCCATCGCCAAAGGTAAAATCATCTCCGCAGACAAAGCCTGCCGCCCCTTCCCGGATCAGCTCCTCCAAAAAGGTTTCCCAGGGGGTTGCCAGGTTTTCCCGGGTGGCCGGGATGACCTTGATTTTTTCCATGCCGTAGTGCCGCATCCAGGCCTCCCGGTCGGGAATGGAGCTGATGAGGACGGTGGGGGTATGAGAAAAGACGGATTTGGGATGGCGGTCAAAGGTAATGGCAGCGGCGGCACAGCCCTGCGCCTGGGCCAGGGAAACCGCCTGGGCCAAAAGGGCCTGATGCCCCCGATGAACCCCATCAAAGAATCCCAGGGCATAGATGTATCTTGTCATAGTTAACCTTCCGGTTCAAAAAAGCTTTTAATAGTTGACATAACACCACTTTCCATTTTGCCAAGCATGAGAAATTCTCCGCTCTGACCATAGCAGCGGTAGGTGCCGTCGGAAAGGGACATGGAGAAGCTGTTGCCGTGACGGCAGCGCTTTTCCTGGTTGGCCGTCAGGGTCACGGGAGAGTGATCCCGGAACATGGTGTCCACCGGCCGCAGATAGCTTTCCGGATCGGGTGCGTCCAGAAGCACCTGCAGCGGCACGGCCTCGTCAATGGTATACTGTCCTGCCTGGACCCGGCGCAGCTCCTGCATACAGCCGCCGCAGCCCAGGGCCTGACCGATATCCTTGCACAGGGTGCGGATATAGGTACCCTTGGAGCAGCGAACCCGCAGTCGGGCCCCGGTGCCGGTGAATTCCAGACAGGTCAGCTCAAAAATCTCAATTTCTCTGGGCTGGCGCTCCACTTCCCGGCCTTTTCTTGCCAGATCGCAAAGCTTTTGCCCGTTGATCTTCAGTGCGGAGTACATGGGCGGGATCTGCTGGATCTTCCCCCGGAATTGGGCGAGAATCTCCAGGAAGGCCTCCTGGGTCACATCTACAGGACGCTCCTCCAAGGTGTTTCCAAACACATCCTCGGTGTCGGTGATCCGGCCCAGAAGCAGGGTTGCCTCATAGGTTTTCTCCGCATGTTCAAAAAACTCCACCCCTCTGGTTCCACGGCCCACGAACACCGGCAGAACACCGGTGGCCATGGGATCCAGGGTGCCGCCGTGGCCGATCCGCCGGGTCTGGAATACCCGCCGCAGCCGTGCCGTCACATCCTGGCTGGTCCACTCCTGGGGCTTGTCTACAATTACGATTCCGTTCATGTTTCTCCACCTGATCGTTTGGTGTATTTATGGGTTTTCCAAGAGCATGGCTTCCCGGACGGCCTTGAGCGCTTCCTCCATGGGAACAGACAGGGTGCAGCCTGCGGCGCCCTTGTGTCCGCCGCCGCCGAATTTGGCGGCAACCAGGCTGGCATCTCTGCCGGGGACGGCCCGGATGGAAATTTTCACATCTCCGTTTTTCCCCTCCCGGAGGGTGGCTGCCATGGCAATCCCGGCAATAGAGCGCAGGAAGGAGGCGATGTTGTTGGTATCGTCCTCATTGACCCCAATGGCCGTTTCCACGGCGGCAGGAATGGCCACAATGGCCAGATCTCCCTTGCCGAAGATCTCCATGTGCTCCACGATCCAGCTTTGCAGCTGCAATTTTTCCAGGGAATTGGTGTCAAAAAGCTGCTGATTCAGGGTAAAAATATGGCTGCTCTTGGCGGCGCAGGCGGCAGCGGCGGTGAAGGTGTGGCTGTCGGTATTGGCAAAGCGGAAGCAGCCGGTGTCCGTGGAGATGCCCACATACAAAGCATCGGCAGCGGCTTCCTCCAGCTGGGCTCCCAGCAGCACTGCCAGATCATAGATGATCTCGGCGCAGGCCGCCGCGGTGCTGTCCACCAGCTCCAGGGGGGTGAAGGAGGTGGCAGAGCCATGGTGGTCGATCCGCAGGGCAATGCGCTCCTGATAGGGGGCAAAGGCCTCCGGAAGCATTTTGGGTGCGGCCACATCCACGCTGATGATGCACTGGCCTTCCTCTGCCGCCGGAATGGTCAGTCCCTCATGGAGCCAGGCAAACCGGGGGGTGATCTCCGGATTTTCCACAATGTGGGCATTTTTTCCCAGGCTGCGCAGGATCCGGCACAGGGCGGCGGCGCTGCCCAGGGTGTCTCCGTCAGGATTGCGGTGGGTCAAAATGGCATAGTTGTCATGGGCCCGGAGAAACTCCGCAGTCTCATTCCTGGTGATCGTCTTCATCGTGGCTGACCTCAAGGGAATTGATGAGCTTGAGCATTTTTGCGCCGTAGGTGATGGAATCATCCTGCTCCCAGACGATCTCCGGGGCATAGCGCAGCTGGAGATTGCCCCCCAGCTGACGGCGCAGGTAGCCTGCGGCAGACTTCAGCCCCTTCATGGCCTCGCTTGCCTTCTCGTTTTGCAGGAAGCTGACGTAGACCTTGGTATAGCGCAGGTCGGGGGTGGTTTCCACACGGGTGATGGAGATCATGGTATCCTGCACCCGGGGGTCTTTTACATTGCGCAGAAGGGCACTGAGCTCCTTCTGGATCTCTTCATTGATTCGGTTGATGCGATTGGATGCCATAGCACATAGCCTCCTTAAAATTGGTATTCATGGCAAAATTTTTCACCGTACCGCACGCTGCGGTACGGTGAAAAGGATATTTTATCGCTTGATCTCCTGCATGACAAAGCACTCGAAGATATCGCCTTCGCGGATGTCGTTGTATTTCAGAACGCTCATGCCGCACTCGTAACCGGCGGTGACTTCCTTGACAGCATCCTTAAACCGCTGCAGGGAGCCGATCTCGCCTTCGTGGATAACAATGTTATCCCGCAGGACACGCACCTGGGAATCCCGGGTAACCTTGCCGTCCTTGACCATACAGCCGGCGATGGTGCCGATGGCACTGACCTTGTAGGTCATGCGCACTTCTGCGTGGCCGATGACCACTTCCTCAAACTTGGGAGCCAGCATACCCTTCATGGCAGCCTCAATTTCGTCCACGGCATCATAGATGACACGGTAGAACCGCATATCCACGTTTGCCCGGTGGCCGGAGGCCTGGGCGGCAGCGTCGGGACGGACGTTGAAGCCGACAATGATGGCACCGGAGGTGGAAGCCAGCAGCACGTCGCTTTCGTTGATGGCACCGACACCGGCATGGATGACCTTGACCCGGACTTCCTCGTTGGAGATTTTCTCCAGAGAAGCCTTCACGGCCTCGGCAGAGCCCTGGACGTCGGCCTTGACGATCAGGTTCAGAACCTTCATTTCGCCTTCCTGCATCCGGCTGAACAGATTGTCCAGAGTGACTTTCTGGTTCATCATGGCAATGGCATCCTTCTGAGCCTGCTTGCGCTGCTCCACCAGCTCACGGGCCATGCGCTCGTCGGTGACGGCGTTGAACTCATCGCCGGGAGCGGGAACCTCTGCCAGACCGGTGATTTCCACAGGAACGGAGGGGCCGGCAGTCTTTACGGTGCGGCCCTTGTCGTTGGTCATCACACGCACACGGCCCACGGCAGTACCGGCAATGACGATATCGCCCTGATTCAGGGTGCCGTTCTGCACCAGCAGGGTGGCAACAGGGCCCCGGGTCTTGTCCAGACGGGCTTCGATGACGGTGCCCTTGGCACGGCGGTTGGGGTTGGCCTTCAGTTCCTGGACTTCGGCAGTCAGCAGAACCATTTCCAGCAGCTCGTCCAGACCCTTGCCGGTCTTGGCGGAAATGGGCACGATGATGGTATCGCCGCCCCATTCTTCGGGAACCAGGTCGTACTTGGTCAGCTGCTCCTTGATTTTATCGGGGTTGGCGGTGGGCTTATCCATCTTGTTGATGGCAACAATGATGGGCACTTCCGCAGCCTTGGCATGGTTGATGGATTCCACGGTCTGGGGCATGATGCCGTCGTCGGCAGCCACCACCAGAATGGCAATATCGGTGGACTTGGCACCACGGGCACGCATGGAGGTAAAAGCGGCGTGGCCGGGGGTATCCAGGAAGGTGATCATCTGGCCGTTCACATCCACGGTGTAAGCGCCGATGTGCTGGGTGATGCCGCCAGCCTCACCGGAGGTGACGGAGGTCTTCCGGATGGCATCCAGGGTGGAAGTCTTGCCGTGGTCAACGTGACCCATGACCACCACAACGGGGGCACGGGGCATCAGCTCTTCGGCGCTGTCCACATGGTCGTCAATGATCCGCTCTTCGATGGTGACGGTGACTTCCTTTTCCACCTTGCAGCCCATTTCCGTGGCCACAAATTCGGCGGTGTCAAAGTCGATGGTCTGGTTGATGGCAGCCAGCACGCCGTTCTTCATCAGGCACTTGATGACTTCACCGGCGGTCTTTTTCATCCGGGAAGCCAGCTCGCCAACGGTGATCTCCTCGGGGATCTTCACGGTGACAGGAGCCTTCCGGGCCACCTCCATCTGGAGACGGCGCATCTTCTCCTGCTCTTCGTTCCGGGACTTGTTGCCCTTGAACTTGTTGTTGTTCTGCTGCTTCTGCTGCTGCTTGCCCTTGCCGCCGCCAATGCGCTGTTTGCCGCCCTGGAAATTCTGAACCTTTTCGGATACCAGATTATCCACATCGGCAAAGCGGTTGGCGTTGACCTGAACGGCAGAGGTATCCACCACCCGGCGTTCCCGCTTGCGCTCCGGCTCCTTGGCCTTTTCGGCCTGGGCAGGGGCCTTGGGGGCGGGCTTGTTGTCTGCCTGGGGGCGGGACTGCTGCTGGGGCTTGCCGGCCTTGGGCTGCTGGGGAGCCTTGGCAGCTTCCTTGGCAGGCTCCTGCTTGGGGGTTTCCTTCTTGGGTTCCTCCTGCTTGACGGCAGACTTGGCAGCAAAGATCTGCTCCATGGAGCTGACAGGGTTCTTCTGGGTCATGTAGTCGAAAACCACGTTCAGTTCCTCATCGGTGAGGATCTGGGTGTTGGACTTGGGCTTTTCGGCGTAGGTGGTGAGAATATCGGAAATCTGCTTGGGATTCACACCAAAGTCTGCTGCGACCTCTTTCAAACGATACTTAACAAAACTCATTCTATAAACGCACCTCCATATAATATGGGCGTTGTCAACTGCCCCAAAGGACGGCTGACAAATAACTACGATTTCTACTACTTCTTCTTTCCTTTTCGCAGGTTCCGCTGATGGGCCTTTGCCTCGGCCTGATGCTTTTTCTGACGCTGGGATTTTTCGGTGAGGACCTGGATGGCCTGCTGGTATTTTTCCGGCTGGCTCAGGGAATTTGCCAGCGCAAGAGCCAGGGAAGGATCGGTGATGGCGGCGATGGCCAGACTGGTTCTGCCCACCACGAAGCCCATTTCCTCTTTCGTGCAGTCCAAGCGGATGCACTGCTGATCGGTACCGGCAACGAAGCTCTTGGCCCGCCGCCAGGTGTGATCGGAGGCATCTCCGGCTACCAGTACCAGATAGGCCTTTCCGGTGCGGGATATGGCGCCTACCGGCTCCTCACCCAATTCTGTCAGTCCGCCCTTCCTGGCCAGAGACAGATAGCTCAGTGCTTTATTCTCCATGGCCTGCCTCCATTTCTTTTTCCAGACGGTCGTAGACCTCCTGGGGGATGGTCACTTCCAGGCTGCGGTCCAGGGCCTTGGAGCGAATTGCCTTTTTCAGGCACTCCATATTGGGACAGATGTAGGCACCCCGGCCGTTCTTTTTACCGCCGAAATCCAGACTGACGGTTCCGTCGGTTCCGCGAACCACCCGGATCATCTCCCGTTTTGCCTTGCGCTCCCGGCAGCCCATACACTGCCGCTGGGGGATCTTTTTCTGCACAGGACTACCTCCTTATTGATTCAGGCGCAGATTATTCTGCGGTTTCTTCTGTGATTTCCTCTGCTTCTTCTGCAGGTGCCTGTGCAGGGGCCTCTTTCTCCTCCTGCATTTCCACCTGGGAAGCGGGCTTGATGTCGATCTTGTAGCCGGTGAGCCGGGCAGCCAGACGGGCGTTCTGGCCTTCCTTGCCGATGGCCAGACTCAGCTGATCGTCGGGAACCACCACACGGCAGGCCTTCTGTCCGGGCACCAGGGTCACGGACAGTACATCGGCAGGGCTGAGGGCGGAGCGGACATATTCACAGGGATCCTCGCTCCAAACCACAATGTCGATCTTCTCGCCGTGGAGCTCCTCCACAACGGCACCGACACGGCCGCCCCGGGGGCCGACACAGGCACCGACGGGATCAATGCCCTCCTTGGTGGCACGGACGGCCATCTTGGAACGGGAACCGGCTTCTCTTGCAATGTTGCGGATCTCCACATCGCCGTCGGCGATTTCAGGGGTTTCCAGCTCAAACAGGCGGCGCACCACATTGGGATGGGTGCGGGAGACGTGAACCAGAGGGCCGCGGGTAGCCTTGTGGACTTCCAGAACGTAGACCCGGATCAGGTCGCCCTCGTGATAGGTTTCACCGGGGATCTGCTCAGAGGCCCGCAGAACGGAATCGTTCTGCTCGTTGCCCTGGCCGATGCGGACGAACATATCGCCGGTGGAGGGATCAATCCGCAGCACCGTGCCGGTGAGCAGCTCCTGGGACTTGCTGGAGTAGGACTCGTAGACCACGCCCCGCTCTGCTTCCCGGATGCCCTGGATGACCACCTGCTTGGCAGTCTGGGCGGCAATGCGGCCGAACTTCTGAATGTCCACGGGGATGGCCACGGTGTCGCCAACCTTCAGGCTGGGATTGATCCGGCGGGCAGCGTCCAGGGGGATCTCCAGAGCCAGATCCTCCAGATCCTCAACAACGGTCTTGATCTGGTGCATGGTCAGACCTTCTTCGCTGATGTTGACCACCACGTTTTCGGCGGGAACGTCCCGATGATCCTCCCGATCCTTGCGGTATGCGTTGGTCAGAGCCTGCTTCAGACGCTCCACCATATAATCCACGGGAATGCCCTTGATCTTTTCCAGCTCCCGCAGGCTGGCGAAAATCTCAGCGCCAATGTTTACCTCGGGAGTTTCGGCTTTCTTCTTGGCATTTTTTCTGGGTGCCATGTTTTGTTCCTCCTCTTAAAATTCCACGCGAAGCCGCACCAGAGCGACCTCGGATTTTTCAAATGTAATGGTTTCTTTTCCGGCGGTGACGGTGAGCTTGCCGTCGTCATAACCGGAAAGCACACAGGGAATCTCCTTCAGGCCGTTCCGGGGACGGTACAGCTTGACGGTGATGGGGCTGCCCATAAACCGCGCAAAATCGGAAGGGCGCTTCAGCGTCCGTTCCAGTCCGGCGGAGCAGACCTCAAAATGGTAGCTGGTGGAGATGGGATCCGCCTCATCCAGAATGGGATCCATGGCCCGGGACACGGCTTCACAGTCGTTGATGTCCACGCCGCCTTCCTTGTCCAGATACAGCCGCAGGAAATATTCGCTGCCCTCCCGGACGTATTCCACGTCCCAAAGGGAACATCCGCAAGACTCTACCACCGGCAGAGCCAGCTGGGTGACCAGTTCGGTAACTTTCATAGGATCGTTCCTTTCTTATGTCATAGGATCTGAGAAGACCCCTGGTTTTCCAAAGCATAATCGGTAAAGGTCGGTTGGATTTCTCCGGTTCTTGCCATTGCCAGCGGGTGTATACCCGCTATCGTATAAAGAAAGAGAGGCGCTTGCGCCTCTCTTTTCCTACACTCTACCTATTACATCCATAGTATACCACCGATAAAGGGATTTTTCAAGGGGCTACAAGGAAAAAATAGGGATATATTTCATATTTTTTTTGTATTTTCCGATAGAAAGCGATTATTTCCACAGTCCGTCGGGGTATTTCCCGGCATCCGTCAAAGCCTTCAGCGCGGCAACGACCTTGGGCTTGTCTGCGGCGTAGGTCACGCCATGCCAGGTATCCGGAGTGGTCAGCACCTTGACCGAGCAGCGGCCTGCGCCTACCAGCAAACCCACGGTGGTGGGCAGAAGGAACTCAGCCTTGGCAGGATCTCTGGGCATTTCCTCCCGGAGGAAAACAGGGAACTCGGCATCAATGGTGTCCAGGAAGTCCGGCTGGAAGCCCCACATATTCATGGATACGGGATGCTTTTCCGGGATGTCGTGCCACTGTCCGCTGCTGTTCGGCATACGGATGCCGCCTTCGTACTTTTCAATGCCCTTGCACTCCACGATCCGGGTCAGATAGCCGTTTTCATCGTATTCGCAGATGCCCCGGGTGACACCGCCGCTTTCGGTAACGGTATGGCCCACCTCGTAGCCCACCATGCAGTAGCTGTTGGGCTGGTCATTGCGGATCAGCCACTGATAGGCCTGCGCAAAAGCGGTGCGGCCGTAGAAATCATCGGCGTTGAGCACCAGGAAGGGATTGTTGCCAATGGCCTCTCTGGCACACAGAACCGCATGGGTTGTGCCCCAGGGCTTTGTCCGGCCCTCCGGAACCTGGAAGCCCTCAGGAATGTGATCCAGCTCCTGATAGGCATAGCGGATTTTAAGAGGGGACTTCTCCAGACGGGGGGCTACCAGTTCCATAAAGTCCTTGGCAATGGCTTTTTTAATGATGATGACAGCGGTCTCAAAACCGGCCTGCCAGGCATCATACAGGGAATAGTCCAGCAGGGCTTCCCCCTGGCTGCCCACCGGGTCGATTTGCTTCAGACCGCCGTAGCGACTGCCCATACCGGCTGCCATGATAACCACCACAGGTTTACGCTGCATAAGTATGATCTCCTTTTTTGTTTCTTTCGGCAATTATAAGCTATTTCCGGAAGAAAAGCAAGCCGGGGGAAAAAGTCTGGCACTTATCCACAAAAATCCTGGGGATTTATGGTGATATCTTCTTTTTTCAGGCTGTTCCATGAAAATTCTTTGGCTAGTTCCCTGCTGCTGATGCAAGTTTTCTGATCAATCAGTCCCGCGGCGTATGCCAGAAGTCCCAGCACCTTCTCTGCCGGCATGTGCTTTTGGATCTCTCCCAGATCCAGATCCTGGTCCCGCTTGCTCAGCCGTCTGCCGTCCTGGGCCAGCAGCATGGGGACATGGGCATACTGGGGATGGGGCTGGCCGAAGAGCGCCTGTAAGTACATCTGCCGGGGGGCAGAGCTGAGCAGATCCATGCCCCGCACCACTTCATTCACCCCGGCCTCGGCATCGTCCACCGTGACTGCCAGCTGATAGACATAGACCCCATCCGCCCGGCGCACCACCATGTCGCCGCATTCCCTGGCCAGATTGCATGCATAGTGCCCCTGTACCCGATCCTCCACTGTCCACACCTTGTCGGGAACCATCACCCGCCAGCTGGGCAGACGATCCTTGGGCGGCTGGGTCAGATTCCGGCAGGTGCCGGGATAGACATAGGTGCCGTCGGACAAATGGGGGGCATTTACACTGTGCAGCTGGCTGCGGGTGCAGTAGCAGGGATAGAGCAGCCCTTTGTCCCGGAGAATTTCAAAGTAATGATCATATACCTGGGTTCGCCGGCTCTGGGGGGGTGTTTCCCGGTCAAAGTCCAATCCCAGCCAGTTTAGATCCTGGCGCAGTACCTGGGCAAATTCCCCGCTGGTGCGCATGGTGTCCAGATCCTCCATCCGCAAAACCATCTCCCCGCCCCGGGAGCGGACGGACAGCCAGGCCATCAATGCCGCAAATACATTGCCCAGATGCATCCGCCCGGAGGGGGTGGGGGCAAAGCGGCCTACCGGCGTTACAGCATCCATGCGGCCCACCAAATGGCAATGGCGGCGATGGCGATAAGTTCGCAGATCGCCAGGATTACCAGGAACAGATTCTGCCGTCTTTTCTTCTTTTTGGCCTTTTTGTAATCCTTTTTGTACAGAACATCCCCGTCCTGGGATTCCCGGTCAAAAAAGTCATCGTCATCAAACTTTTTGGGACTGCCCTTGCGGTAGCGATGCAACGAGCGGCGGTCATAGGCAGGCTCCTGAGAAACCGCTCCTTCATCGGTGTACTGCTCAAAGTCTTCAGTATCCTCTTCGTCAAAGGATTCTTCCGTGTCCTCCGGGATCTCGGATTCCTCCAGATCGTCAAAATCCATCAGATCCCCATCGGTCAGATCCTCGTCGGTCAGATCCTCGTCGTAACCTTCCATATCCCCATCTTCCGGTTCTTCCTGGGGATCATAGTATTCATATTCTTCACATTCTTCGGCTTCCTCTTCTTCCTCCGCAGCCAGCAGCTCCCGCTGCAAGCGCATCAGCTCATCATCATCCTTGTGAAACATGGCACATCCCTCCTTTTGCCTTATTTTATCGCATCGGCGCAGGATTGTAAAGTAAATTCCTTTCTTTTTCCCTTTGGTCACAGAAAGTTAACATAACACTTGAAATAGGACAACACACAGGATAGCTGCTTATCCTGTGGATAAATTTTCGGCTTTTCTCCCAGGGAAGCAGAAAAAAAATGGTACGCCGCAAAAATGCGGCGTACCACAAAAGAAACCGTTTACTTGTTCAGGAACGCATGGATGGCGTCAGCGGCCTTCTTGCCTGCGCCCATGGCCAGGATGACGGTGGCTGCACCGGTAACGGCATCGCCGCCGGCGAAGACACCCTCACGGGTGGTCATTTCGTTCTCGTCCACGATCAGGCAGCCCTTACGGTTGGTGTCCAGACCGGGAGTGGTGGAACGGATCAGGGGGTTGGGGCTGGTGCCCAGGGACATAACAACGGTATCCACATCCAGGATGAACTCGCTGCCGGGGATCTCCACGGGACGGCGGCGGCCGGAAGCATCGGGCTCGCCCAGCTCCATGCGGACGCACTTCATGCCGCACACACGGCCGTTCTCATCGCCCAGGATCTCAACAGGGTTGCACAGAGTCTTCAGCTCAATACCCTCTTCCTTGGCATGGTGGACTTCTTCCAGACGGGCGGGCATTTCAGCCTCACCACGGCGGTAGACAATGTAAACATGCTCAGCGCCCAGACGCATAGCGCAGCGGGCAGCATCCATTGCCACGTTGCCGCCGCCAACCACGGCCACAGCCTTGGACTGGATGACGGGGGTATCGGCAGCAGGATCGTAAGCCTTCATCAGGTTGGTACGGGTCAGATACTCGTTGGCGGACATAACGCCCTTCAGAGCCTCGCCGGAGATGTTCATGAACATGGGCAGACCTGCACCGGAGCCAACGAACACGGCCTTGTAGCCCATGTCAAACAGCTCGTCGATGGTCAGAACACGGCCGATGACCATGTTGGTCATGACTTCCACGCCCAGAGCTTCCAGCTTCTTGACCTCGTTGGCAACGATGGCCTTGGGCAGACGGAATTCGGGGATGCCGTAGACCAGCACGCCGCCGGCGGTGTGCAGAGCCTCGAACATGGTCACAGCGTAGCCCTTCTTGGCCAGGTCGGAAGCGGCGGTCAGGCCGGCAGGGCCGGAACCCACAACAGCCACCTTGGTGCCGTTGTTTTCCACCTTCTCAGGCATGGCGTTGATGTTATCACGGTACCAGTCGGCGCAGAAGCGCTCCAGACGGCCGATGGCAACAGGCTCACCCTTGATGCCCCGGACACAGTGGCACTCGCACTGGGATTCCTGGGGGCAGACACGGCCGGACAGAGCGGGCAGTGCGTTGGTGCTGGAGATGATCTCATAAGCGGCCTTGAAGTCGCCTTCCTGCACCTTGGCGATAAAATCAGGAATGCGGATATTCACCGGGCAGCCGGTGACGCACTTGGGGTTCTTGCACTTGAGGCAGCGGTTGGCCTCTTCGATTGCCTGCTCAGCGGTGTAGCCCAGGGAAACCTCCTGGAAGTTCCGGGCGCGAACCTTGGGATCCTGCTCAGGCATGGGGGTCTTCTTCAGAGACATATTCGGCATGACGGTTTCCTCCTTCTTTTTTACGGAATCAGGGCCTTGCCCATGGTTTCCATGCGGCAGGCGTGCGTTTCGGTGACTTCCTTTTCGCGCTGGCAGTAGGTGCCATTGCGGCTCATCAGCTCGGCAAAGTCAACCTGGTGGCCGTCAAATTCAGGGCCGTCGACGCAGGCAAACTTGGTCTCGCCGCCCACGGTGACACGGCAGCCGCCGCACATACCGGTTCCGTCGATCATAATGGGGTTCAGGGAGACCATGGTCTTAACGCCAAAGGGCTCGGTGGTCTTGCAGACGAACTTCATCATGGGGATGGGGCCGATGGCCAGAACGGCATCGTACTTCTTGCCCTGCTCCAGCAGCTGCTGCAGCTTGACGGTGACGAAGCCATGCTCACCGTAGGAGCCGTCATCGGTCATCAGATACATATTGTCAGCAACGGCGCGGAACTCGTCTTCCAGAATGACGATGTCCTTGGAACGGAAACCGACAATGACGTCTACCTTAGCGCCGGCTTCCTTAAAAGCAGCAGCGGAGGGCAGAGCAATGGCGCAGCCAACACCGCCGCCGACAACGCAGACGCGCTTGATGCCTTCGGTGTGGGTGGGCTTGCCCAGGGGGCCTACGAAGTCCCGGATGTAGTCACCCTCGTTCAGGTTGCCCAGAGCGATGGTGGAGAAGCCGACCTTCTGGAAGATGATGGTGACAGTTCCCTTCTCCCGGTCGTAACCGGCGATGGTCAGGGGAACACGTTCGCCCTGCTCATCAATGCGGAAGATGATGAACTGACCGGCGTGTGCCTTCTTGGCGATGAAGGGAGCTTCGATCTCCATCAGGGTAACGGCGGCATTCAGGTCTTTTTTGCGGACAATTTTATACATGTTTCTGATCCGTCCTTTCAGAATATTTCTTTCCAGCTTCCGATAGGCGCAAAAATACGCCTATCGCACTTATTATAAATGCGATGGGCGTATTTGTCAAATATTTATCGGTACTATTTTCCGGAATATCAGAAAAATTGATAATTAGTGGAAATATTATCGGTTTCTTTCGCCGGTTTTGTATATTTCGCTTTACTTTTCTTTCAGCAGATCCCGGATCTCGGACAGCAGGACTTCTTCATTGCTGGGTTTGGGCGGTTCGGCGGGGGCTTCGGCTTTGACTTCCTCGGCTTCCTTCTTTTTCCCCACCTCGGCCATTTTGTTAAGACCCCGGACTAAGAAGAATACCACCAATGCCAGAATGAAGAAATTGATCACTGCGGACAGAAAGTTTCCGTAGTTCAGAGTGTTGGGGATCAGGTTTCCCGCTTCATCTACCACCGGCTCTCCAAAGAGCCGGGGCAGGGTAAGCTTCATCTCGGAGAAATCCACACCGCCCATGAAAATGGCTACGATGGGCATGATGATATCATCAGTCAGGGATTTGGTTATGGTACCAAAGGCGGCGCCGATGATCGTACCAACAGCCGGAGCCATGGCGTTGCCCTTAATGGCAAAGGCCTTGGGAAACTCTGAATAAATCGTCTGCGGCTGAGCGGCGAATCTTTTGTTCCCAGTCTACGGTTTGAAAAATGGGAAATACATACAGTATTCCCTCATTTTCCAAACCTTGCCTGGAAGCAAAATCTTTCGCCGTCAGCTCTTGTCGATTTAATCAGAGCTTCCCTTGAATTCCTCCCACAGGGAGGGCTTTTTTGCTTCGTCGCGCATAGGATGTTCTCCTTCTTCTTGGCGGTTTGATCCGATATTCGGTTTCTTTACTTCTTTTCGATAACTTCCATGCCGCCCATGTACTTGCGCAGCACCTCGGGGATCACCACGGAGCCGTCAGCACGCTGGTTCTGCTCCACAATGGCGGGGAAGATACGGGAGGTGGCAAGGCCGGAGCCGTTCAGTGTGTGGACAAAGTCCAGCTTGCCGTCGGCACGGCGGAAGCGGATGTTGCCACGGCGGGCCTGGTAGTCCCGGGCGTTGGACACGGAGGAGACTTCCTTATAGCCGTTCATGGAGGGAATCAGGATCTCAATGTCGTAGGTTCTTGCCATGGATGCAGAGCAGTCACCCGCAGCCAGCTTGACGGTGCGGAAGTGCAGACCCAGACCGGCTACCAGGTTTTCTGCCTTCTTCACCAGCTCCTCAAAGGCCTCATCGGACTTTTCGGGGGTGGTGTACTGGAACATTTCCACCTTGTTGAACTGGTGGCCCCGAACCATGCCACGCTCGTCAGCACGGTGAGAACCGGCCTCCCGGCGGAAGCAGGGGGTGTAAGCAAAGAACTTCTTGGGCAGATCCTCCTCGGTCAGAATCTCATCCCGGTAGACGGAAGCCAAAGCAGCCTCGGCGGTGGGCAGCATATAGAAGGTGCTGCCTTCGATGGGATGGTTAGCGATCTTAAAGACCTCGTCGGCAAACTTGGGGAACTGACCGGCAGTCAGGCCGCACTGGTACTCCAGCATGTGAGGAGGCAGGATGAAGGTGTAGCCGTCAGCGGTGTGGGTGTCAATGAAGTAGTTCAGCAGGGCCCACTCCAGACGAGCGCCCATGCCGGTGTACATCCAGTTGCCGCCGCCAGCCAGCTTTACGCCCCGCTCGTAGTCGATGAGGCCCAGGTCGGTGCACAGGTCAACATGGTGCTTGGGCTCAAAATCAAAGGAATGCTTTTCGCCGATATAGCGCAGAGGCTCATTGTTTTCCTTGCCGCCGGGAACCAGGTCGGGATCGGGCATATTGGGCAGAGCCAGCATATTGTTCATCAGCTCAGCATCCAGCTCCTTCAACTTTGCCTTGTCATCGGCAATGGCCTCGTCGATCTTCACGGACTTTTCCATGTTTTCAGCAATCTGGGCTTCCAGAGCGGAAACATCCTCGCCCCGCTTCTCGGCACCCTTCTTCTGACCGAAGAGCTTGCCGTTTTCCTTGGACAGCCGGTTCTTTTCTGCTGTCTGGGACTCGGTGTGGGTCTTCAGAGCACGAACCTGAACGTCCAGCTCCAGAATGCGGTCCACAATGGCATCGCAATCCACTTCCTTGGCCTTCATTCCGGCCTTGATGGCATCGGGATTTTCCTTGATCTTACGAATGTCTAACATAAATAATACCTCTCCTGTTTGGTTTAGTTCGCATCAATGATATCGGGATCCGGCTTTTCCGGCATGATCACGGCGCATAGAATATACGCCACGATGCCCATACCGCCCCAGAGACAACACAGGGCCCAGATCACCCGAACCACCGTGGGGTCGATATTGAGATATTCTGCAACGCCGCCGCATACACCGGCCAGCTTTCTGCCTTCCTGAATTCTATACAGCTTTTTCATGGGAACTCCTTTACTTTTGCAGCTTCATCAGGGCATCCAGCAGAACCTGCAGATCCTCCTGACCGTAAAATTCCAGTTCAAATTTGCCTTTGCGCTTGCCGTTGACGATTTTTACGCCCCGGCCCAGCTGCTTGCTCAGCTGCTTTTCGCACTCGGCAACATAGTCCACGGCGAAGGTCTCCGGCTCTTTTTTTACCGGAACTTCCCGGGACATATTCTTACACAGCATTTCGGCCTGTCGGACGGACAGACCCAGGGCTGCGATCTTTTGGGCTGCTTCCAGCTGCTTTTTCTCGGTTTTCAGTACCAGAACCGCCCGGGCGTGACCGGCGGTGAGCTTTCCCTGCCGGAGCATTTCCAGGATTTCCTGGGGAAGTGCCAGAAGCCGCAGGGCATTGGCAACGGCGGGACGGGACTTCCCTACCCGCTTGGCTGCATCATCCTGGGTCAGACCGTACTCCTCCATCAGGGAGTGATAGCCCAGGGCTTCTTCCACCGGGTTCAGATCCTGACGCTGGAGATTTTCGATCAGCGCCAGCTCCTTGACCTTCCGGTCGTCTGCTTCCACGATGATGGCGGGAACCTCGCTGAGGTTTGCGATTCTGGCTGCCCGCCAGCGCCGTTCACCGGCGATGATCTGGTAGTAGCCTGTGGACATTTCCCGGACGGTCAGGGGCTGGATCACACCATGCTCTGCGATGGAATCTGCCAGTGCCTGCAATTCCACCTCGTCAAAATCCTGACGGGGCTGATCGGGATTGGGTTCTACCTTATAGATGGGCAGCAGCTGATAGGCGGTTTTCTCCTTGGATTCTTCGGTAAAGTCTCCCAGCAGGGCCCCTAAGCCTTTGCCCAGACCTTTGTTGGATGCCATAGCACATTCCTTTCCTTATAGTTTTCCTTTGATCTCCTCGGCCATGGCCCGGTAGGCCACTGCGCCCCGGCTGGCCCGGTCATAGGCCGTCACGGGAATCCCGTGGCTGGGTGCTTCTGCCAAACGGACATTCCGGGGGATGGAGGTAGTAAATACCTTTCCGGGGAAATGCCGCCGCACTTCCTGGGCCACCTGGGTGGAGAAGTTTGTCCGCCCGTCAAACATGGTCAGCGCCACGCCGAAGATGTCCAGACGGGGGTTCATCTTCTTTTTCACCATCCGCAAGGTGGCCATCAGGTCGCTGAGGCCCTCCAGTGCGTAGTATTCGCACTGCACCGGTACCAAAATGGCATCGGATGCACATAGTCCATTCAGAGTCAGCAGCTCCAGGGACGGCGGGCAATCAATGAATATCAGATCGTAATCCTTCTTTACCTGGTTCAGGGTGGCATCCAGCTGCCGTTCCCGGTGCTCCACGCCAATCAGTTCCACGGCGGCACCGGCTAAGTCCGAGGATGCCGGCAGCACATCGCCAAACTGGGTGGATACGATGGCATCCCGGACAGGTACCTGGTCGATGACCACATCATACACCGAATGTTTGATTTTTCTCTTGTCCACACCCATACCGGATGTGGCATTGGCCTGGGGGTCAAAATCGCACAGCAAAACCTTTACCCCCAGTTCATGGAGGGCTGCGGTCAGGTTGACAGCGGTGGTGGTTTTGCCTACGCCGCCCTTCTGATTGACGATGGAAATGATTCTTCCCATTTTTCGCCTCCTTCTTTCTATGCGGCAGATGTTTCACGTGAAACAGTCATCTCCAGTGAGAAGTAAAATGTTTCACGTGAAACTGTTAGTTAGGTTCTGTGGTGTTGGATATGCTGCTGGTGATGGTCTTGTAGTTCTGACCGGGCCGAAGAATGGTCTTGTTCACAAAGTAGGATACTGTGGGATAAATGGTGGCTGTCAGCAGCGCAAGGGTGATCAGCCACAATATCACAACATGGGATAGTCGTCGGCGCAGACGAACCACACGCTCCTCCGCAGTGGGAGGGCGGCGCTTGACCCGGGCTTTCCGGGCTGCGGGGGAATCCTTGCGGATGGGGAGCAGAATGGCCGTACCGTCCTTCACCGGATATTTCTTCATTTCTTCCAGACATATTTCGCAGAAAACCCCTTCATCCGGGATCTCCCTGCCGCATTTCATACAGTTCACAGCCAAACCTCCTTATCCGTGTAAAATGGAATATGTTCTATTGTACAACACTTTATTCCTTTCGTAAAGAGGGACGCACCCTTTTCTTTATAAAATTATGCCGAAAAAATGATAAGGAATTCCAATTCAAGACAGCATAAGAAGAATATTTCTTAATAAGAAACCAATTTATCATAAGGGTAACGTGCCCACATACTTCTGAAAATCACTGGCCGCTCCCCTGCCCTGCTGCAAAAAAAGCGCACCGCCGAAGCGATGCGCCTTGGTAGAACAGCCTGTCCGTCAAGCACACAGATAAATAAAGTACAGGCCGTAGCAGCACAGGGTCACAATGCCCCAGACCCGTCCCAGACGGCGGTGGCGCAGGGCCCCCAGCAGAAGCAGAACCTCGGCGAAAACGGAAATGCCGGTATCCACCAGGAACTTGGGGTCAAAGGAGACATTGCAGATCAGGGCGGTGGTGCCCACCACAAAGAGAATATTGAAAATGTTGCTGCCCACAATATTGCCCACTGCCAGGTCGGCGTTGCCCTTCCGGGCGGCCATAACGGAGGTCACCAGTTCCGGCAGGGAGGTGCCCAGGGCCACAATGGTCAGACCGATGAACCGCTCGCTGATGCCAAAGAGCCGTGCGATCTCAGAAGCGGCGCTGACAGCAAAATCACTGCCCTTAATTACCAGAAAACCACCCAGAACCATGAGAAAAATACACTTTCCAATGGAAAATGCAGGGCCGGACATCTCCGGCTCATTGGCCTTCCGGGCCATCTGGAACAGATATCCCAGGTACAGCAGGAACAGCGCCCAGAAGGCCAGTCCCTCGGGGAAGGTAATGAGATTGCCGGTCATGCCGAAGACCAGCAGAAGCACGGAAATGCCGATCATAAAGGGAATCTCCACCTGAACGGTGGAACGCTGGATCGCCACATTGGTCATGGCGGCGGTGATGCCCAAAATCAGCATCACATTGAGAATGTTGCTGCCGACGATGTTGCCAATGGTAATCCCGGCGTTGCCGGTAAGGGCGGCGGTGATGCTGACGGCGGCCTCCGGCATACTGGTGCCCATGGCCACAATGGTCAGACCAATGACGAGTTGGGGAATGTGGAGCTTCCGGGCAAGGCTGGCCGCACCCTCCACGAACCAATCCGCACCCTTGACCAGGCAGAAAAAGCCTGCCAGAAGAATGAATACCTGTAATAACATTAGAATCCCTCACCTTTCATAATTGCAGCAGGAACAAAAAAAGAGACTCCTACTGCTTCTTCGCAGTAAAAGTCTCGCTGTTTCATCACTCTCCGAGCGGCGTATAGACCGCTGTACTGACGAAGAAGTGCACATATACCTGCCAGCTACTCCCTTTTAACTGGTTTCATTATAACGGTCTGCTCCGGGAATGTCAAGGGGAAGGGACGGGAAAACCTTGGTCAAAAAATCCAAAAATTATCCGGAAAATGTCCTTGACACCAGCATATAAAGACACTATAATTGGGTAACTATGTCGGGGTGTGTGGGAACAAGGTTCCACCGCCTCGTCAAAACTATTTATTATTATATTATAATTGTAGAAAGAACGAAAGGAAGAAAACGGAGAATTCCTATGGCAAAAGAGATTTCCAGCCGCTCCGGCGGCATCACCATGACGGAAGGGCCTCTGGCCAAAAATATGCTGATTTTCAGCATCCCCCTGATTTTCTCCCAGCTGCTGCAGGTTCTGTTTAATATGGCAGACGTGGCTGTGGTGGGAAAATTTGCCAGTGCCACAGCCCTGGGTTCCGTGGGATCCACCACAACCATCGTCACATTGTTTACAGGCTTCCTCATCGGCATGGGCAGCGGTGTCAACGTCCGTGTGGCTCAGTACCTGGGTGCCCGGAAGGATGCAGACAACAGCCGCTGTGTCCATACCTCTTTGATCCTGTGTACCCTGATGGGTATGCTGATCACCGTGCTGTGTCTGCTTCTGGCCACCCCCATGCTGGAAATGCTCAATACCAAGGAGGATCTGCTGCCCGGTGCGGTGCTGTATTTCCGCATTTATGCCCTGGGTATGCCGGCACTGGGTATTTTCAACTTCGGCAACGGTGTCCTCAGTGCCAACGGTGACACCAAGCGCCCGCTGGTGTATTTGACCCTGGCAGGCATTTTGAATGTGATTCTGAATCTGTTCTTCGTCATTGGATGCCACATGGCTGCCGAAGGCGTGGCTCTGGCCAGTGTGATCTCCCAGTATGTGTCCGCTGTGATGATCCTGTACCACATGGCCCGGCTGGAGGACAGCTGCCGCCTGGAATGGAAGCTGCTGCGGCTGTATCCCGGCGAGACCGGCCGTGTCCTGGGCCTGGGCGTCCCGGCAGGCATTCAGAACGCCATTTTCTCCATTGCAAACCTCTTTGTTCAGGTGGGTGTCAACTCCTTTGATTCCACCGTTGTCTCCGGCAATGCCGCTTCGGTGAATATGGACAGCCTGATGTTCAATGCCGTGGGTGCCTTCTACACCGCCTGCTCCACCTTCATGGGTCAGAACTGGGGTGCCGGAAACCGGAAGCGGGTCATGGAAAGCTACTGCGTGGCCCAGTTTTACGCCTGTGTAATCTCCCTGGTGCTGGGTGCCGCCTTCTGGTTCTACGGCGAACCCTTCCTGTATATCTTCACCAATGAACCGGCCGTTGTGGCTTCCGGCATGGAGCGTGTGAAGATAATGTGCTTCGCCTTTACCCTGTGTACCTTTATGGACAACGCCATCGCCGCCAGCCGTGGTCTGGGCCGGAGTCTGGTGCCCACCCTGATCGTGGTGGTTGGCTCCTGCCTGTTCCGGATCGCCTGGGTCTATACCATCTTTGCCGCCCATCGCACCATTCCCATGCTGTACATGGTCTACCCGGTCTCCTGGACCCTGACAGCAACCGCAGAGATCATCTACTTTGTCCACAGCTACCGCCGCATGACACTCTCCCCCGACTCCCATTTGAACACCGCAAAGGGATAAAAACAAGACCCCCCGGTTTCTCAGGAAACCGGGGGATTTTTGAGGAAAAATTTGGAAAATCGAAACTTTACAGATCAAATGATAAAGTCGATCTTGCTGGCGGTGGTGATCTCCCACATAGTGTTGGTCCACTGGAAGGAATTGTCGGGATTGCGGCGGTAGGGCAGGGTTTTTTCTGTCAGTTCGGGAATATCCTCCCGCTTTCCGGCGGCGAAATCCGCCATCTTCTCCCCTGCTGTGGACATTCTGGCCCGGATGGCACCCATGCGGCCGTCCAGCACCTCAAAGCCCTGGGGCCGGTTTGTCTGCTCCCACAGCTTCCGCCAGGTTAGCCGCAGGGTTTCCAGAGACTGGAGCATCGGCTCCACATCCTGAGAAAGGGCCAGCGCCGTCTCCCGATCCCCTGCCCGGACGGCCTTGGCGGCGTGCTCATGCCAGTGGCATTTCAGCGCCAGGGTCTGGGCCAGGACGGCAAAGTAGTCAAACAGGAGGGCATACCGGGGATTCTCCCTGGCGTGTCTGGCATACAGACCAACCAGGGAGGCGTAGTGCTCCGACATGGAAAGATCTTTCGTGTCCTCCTCGAATAGCTGCACCAGAGGATCCTGGTAGAGCATGATTTTCAGGAAATTGCTGGGATACTTGGTGGTGGAAACAATTCCCGGCACGGTGTTCAGCAGGCTGATATCCAAAAATGCCTGGGCATCTGCCTGACAGCACCGACAGAACCGCTCCCCCAGCTGATCCGGATCATAGCCATCTGCATAGGTCAGCTCGGCATACAGCTGCAAGCCCAGCAGGGTGGACAGCAGATTGGCTTCCGCACCGTCATCCCCCCACATGGTGGCAAGAACTGTCTGCACACCGTATTTTCTGGCAGCGGCCAGGGCGGGAATGGTGTTGGCAATGGCAATGGGATAGTCAATGGCCGGGCCGCTCCAGTTCCACAGACCCCCGGCAAAGGCGGTTTTGGGAGACAAAATCCGGTGCTTGCGGAGCATATCCTCATAGAAATCCGGGTCATCGTGATAGTAATCCCAGTAGACCAGGGTGGCTCTGGGATCCACCGCATCCTTTGCCGCCTGGCTGGGCTCACCGCATTCATAGTAGGAGCCGCCGTCCAGCTGGAAGTACATGTCGCTCCACATCATGGCATACAAACCATATTTCTCGGTGATCTCCAGCACCCGTTTCAGGTGCCGGCCCATAATGCCGTGGGGATCTTCATAGCCGTACTTTTGCAGATGCTTGCCCAGTCCCACGCCGAAGGCCTCGTCCATACCCAGATGGATCTTTTTGGAGCGGTAGGGGGCACTGGCTGCCCGGATCATCTGTTCCAGCAGCACATAGGTCTGCTCCGCATCTGCCAGCAGCACCTCGTCATTGTCTTTGTAATCTGCAAAGCCCGGCCAGCGGAGCACTTCCCGCAGGTGTCCCAGGGTCTGGATGCAGGGGCACAGCTCAATGCCCAGAATATCGGCATAGTCATCCAGTTCCTTCAGCTCCTGAGCACTGTAACGCCCCCGCTTATAGCCGAAGAAGGGCTGCTCGGGAACTTCATAGGTATCCTCGGTGTAGAGCATACCCAGATTCAGACCCATCAGGGCCATTTTCCGCAGGAAGAACCGCATGGTATCCGGGGTCAGCACCGCATTGCGGGAGCAGTCGAACATGGGGCCTACGCTTTCAAACCCTGCCTTCTGCCGGATCTGGCAGGGAGCCAGGGGCTGGGGGATCAGGCTCAGGGCCCGGTACAGCTCCACAGGCCGGGACCAGGTGATGTCTACGGTTTTGCCGTCAGACAAAACTTCCAGCTGCTGCCCCTGGGCGCAGCGAATGGGCATCCCCCCTGCCCCAATTTCAAAGCCCAGATCCTGGCGTAGCAGCCTGAGGGCTTCTTTCGCATGGGGCGGCAAAACACCGGAAAGTGTGATTTTTGTCACAAGAATACCTCCTTTATTATAGGTAATATAGGACAGCACCGCACAATTTGGCAAAAGATCCGCTGATGTCTGCGGACGTTTCCTGTACGGTATTATCCCAAAAATCGGGCATCTGATATGGTAACAGATGCCCGATTCGGTAACGCCATTGTTTTTGCGGGCAGATCGAAGGATCAACCCTTGATACCACCGGCGGTGATACCATTGATGATGGTTCTGGAGAGGAAAATGAAGATCAGCAGGGTGGGCAGGAAGACGATGACAACGGCTGCAAACAGGCCGCCCCAGTCACCGGTGTACTGCATGGCCGTCAGAACGCTCTTCAGGCCGGGGCCTACCGTCATGGTCTTCTGAGAGGAAGCAAAGATCATGGACAGGAAGTATTCATTCCACACGTTCATGAAGTTGAAAATGCTCACCGTCACCAGACCTGGCTGGGCCAGGGGAAACATGATCTTCCAGAAGGTCTGCATGGGGGTTGCGCCGTCAATGGCGGCGGCTTCCTCGTAGACCTTGGACTGGTTGGTAAAGAAGGCGGTCAGAAAGGTGGTGGTGTAGGGCAGAGCCATGCCGGTGTACAGGATCAGCAGCACGATCTTGGAGTTGGACAGACCGGTGCGGACCGCTGCGGAGAACAGGGGCATGACGATCATGATCTGTGGAATGGACATGGCCACCACGAAGCTGCTCTTGATGGTGGTGTTGCCCTTGAACACACATCTGGCCAGCACATAGGCTGCCGGTGCGCTGATGAGGACAGAGGCCACCATGCTGATCAGACCGTAGACCAGGGAGTTCATAAAGTAGGTGGAAATGCTGTTCAGACTCCAGGCACGGACATAGTTATCAAAGTGCAGACCGCTCTTAAAGAGCATGGCCTGACCCTTCATGATCTCCGGGGAGGTGGAAAGGCTGGCGCAGACGATCCACAGCAGCATCAGCAGGGTGAAGGCGCACCAGATACCCACAATGATGTGACCGGGAAGAAGGCGAAGCTGTTTCCGGGCTTCACTGCTCATACGTTTCTTTTTCATAGGTCACACCTCCTTAGATTTCCACGTCGTCTTTCTTGAAGATCAGGTTCAGCACCTGGAAAACCACCAGGACCACCAGAGTCATCAAGACACCCACCGCTGCCGCCATGCCGCCGTCACGGGCTGCATTGGCAAGGGAGCCGAAGGCCAGATTGTACATATAAACCACAGGGGTGATGGTCGCCACATCACTGGGCAGAGGTGCGCTCCACATCTGGCTCCAGACAAAGAAGCCGATAACGGCGATGGTCCAGAAGGTCAGGCAGGTTTTCAGCACGCCGTTGAGCAGAGGCAGGGTGATGTAGCGGAACTGCTTGGGCTTGGTAGCACCGTCAATGGTGGCAGCCTCGTACATATCCCCGGGAAGCTGCTCAATGCCACTCATGACGATGAGCATAAAGTAGCCCACAGAGCCGAAGCAGAAGGCCACCAGCAGGGAGTAGAACTTGGCGGTGCCGTTCATGTAGTCCATCTTTGCCAGGTTGTTGGCACCGATCCACTTAAAGAAGGTGTGCAGCAGACCGAAGCGCTTGTTGTAGACAAAGTTGATCCACATGGTGGAAATGGCAACGGCATTGACGATGTTGGGAATATAGATCACCGCACGGTAGAAGTTTTTGGCCTTCACACCGCTGGTCAGAATAACGGCAAACAGGATGGCGAAGAACATAACGGCAACGCCGCCCATCAGCCAGATTTTAATCATATTTATCATGGACTGCCGGAAAATCGTGGTATTCAGCAGCTCCTTGAAGTTGTACAGTCCCACAAAACTCCAGGTGCTGATGGGGTCGGAAATGGCTTCCACATGGTAGAAGCTCATAATAATGGTGCGGACAATGGGGTAAATGTAAAGCCCGACGAAGAAAATCATGAGGGGTGCCAGGAAGCACACGATCATTTTCTTGTCCTGTTTCAAGGAAATCTCTCCTTTCTTCTTTCGGAAAATGGCGCGAAGGAAAGCAAAAGGGTATAACGGAGGGTGACAGATTGCCAACACGGTGCTGCCGTGCCGGTGCCTTGCCACCCTCCGCCGGAGTGTTATATGAACTTAAAACAAAAACTTACAAAATGCTTACTTCATGGAAGCCATTGCGGAGATGAACTGATCGGCAGTGTACTCCTGCTTGACCAGCTTGATCAGGTTGTCGAACACGAAGTCCTTGAACTTGCCGTTGTTCTCCAGACCCACAGCCCAGTCGTAGCTCTTGGTGACCAGCTTGAAGTAGGGCTCAGCGCCGGCAACCACGGAGGGCCATTCGGCGTTGTCAACGTCAGCGGGGATGGACAGAACAGCGTCAGCCATCTTCTTGTCGAACTCGCCGGTGACCAGGGTCATCATGAAGTCGAAAGCTTCCTGCTGATGCTCGGACTTGGCAACCAGGCCCAGGCCCTGAGCACCGCACATGGTGCCTTCGGTGCCGTCAACGCCGCCCTCAACAGTGGGCCAGGGGAAGAAGCCCCAGTTGATCATGGTGCCGGTGTTCTGGTTGATTTCGTTGGGGACCCAGGAAGCGTTCAGAATCATAGCAGATTCACCGAAGCCGATTTCGTTCTGGCCTTCGGGGTACTGTGCAGGAGCGTTTTCGGACATGTAGCCCAGGGTGAACAGGCTCTGAATTTCCTCAGCGGCCTTCTTGGCTTCGGGAACTTCTGCCCACTGGACATTGTCCAGGATCTCGATCAGGCGAGCCTGGCCAACGTAACGGGCCATCTGGTAGCCGTACAGCAGGGTGACGCCGTCGGAGTTGCAGGTGATGGCGTTAACGCCGGAGTCCTTCAGCTTCTGGCAGACATCCAGGAACTGGGCTCAGGTGGTGGGAGCTTCGGTGATGCCGGCAGCGTCGAACATATCCTGGTTGTACCAAACACCGGTGGTGTAGGGCTGGTAGGGGATGGCCAGCAGCTTGCCGTCGCTCCAGGATCTGACGTTCTTGATCAGGTTGGGCAGAGCGTGCTTCTCGTAGTCGGCAGCAGCGACCATGTCGGTCAGGTCAGCCAGGTACTTGCCGTTCTGCTGAACCAGAACCATGTAGTCGGTGTCGAAAATATCGACCTTCTCGCCGGCGTCCAGAGCGGGTCCGATCAGGTTTCTGATGTCGCGGCCCTTGAACTCCAGGTTGATGTGCACACCGGTCTTAGCCTCGTAAGCCTGGGCAGCCTCGGTGATGACCTTGGCCTGGCCCTCGGTGGCGTTCCACATGGACCAGTAGGTCAGTTCCACACCGGTCTTGGCAACGGTTTCTGCGGGAGCCTCGGCAGCGGGTGCCTTGGTCTCTGCGGGAGCGGGTTCCTTTGCGCCGCAGGCAGCCATGGTAGCGACCATAGCGATTGCCAGCAGCAGTGCGAGCAGTTTCTTCATAGTTTCTTCTCCTTTGTTCGTTGATTTTTTTAACACGTTCGGCCGGCACAAGGCAGCAGCCAAGCGATGTTCACAAAATATCATGCCTTCCGGCAGGCGCCGATCTGGTGTTCCAGGGCAGGATTTCCCAGAAAATCGGTTTGGGCGGGATCTTCCTTGGAATCGTTTTCCAGTTGGGCCGTGGGAATATAGCCCTGGAAGGCTTCCCGGGGGTGGACGATCCCCTGGGTTTCCCGGGGGCCGGACAGGGGGTTTCGCAGGATCGCGCGGACATCGGCAATCATCCGGGCACCGGCATCCTCCTGGGGCGGGGCTGCAAAGTTGCAGTAGACGTTATTCTTGTACTGGGCAAACTCCGTCTGATGGTGCCAGCCGCCGTCTCCCGGCTCCGGGCCGATGCAGGCGATCAGGTTGTTTTCCACCAGCAGGTGTCCGCCGGACATATTGTTGCGGAGAAAGGGAACACCGGGGGCCATAAGGAAGGTGTTGCCGTAGATATGGGCATCCGGGTTTTCCACCGGGCTGAGGGTGCCGTCTCCATCCAGGAAGCTGATATTATAGCGGAAAATGTTATTCACACTCTCCCCCAGGCAGAACATTACGCATCCGCCGCCGTTATTGTGGCTGTAGTTGAACTGGTAAATGGTGCCGTCTCCGGAGTCCGCATCCCAGGCCTGACCGTCCTGATTCAAGCAGGTGTGGTAGGCTTCATTGAACTGGAACAGGGCATCCTTGCACTTCCAGGGCCAGATGGCCGCTGCGGTTTTGCCAAGCCGGGCACCGGCCTGGGTGTAAATCCGGTCATTGATCTCTGTTGCAATGTTTTCCGAGACGTTGCGCTCAATGAGGGGCTTGTAGCAATACATGGGGATGATGCCGTCGCCGCCAATGTCCTTTACAAAGCAGTCTGCGATGTAGACGCGGGTGTGGCCGTAGGTCTTGACCATGGCATCGTCCAGGTATCGCCCGGCAAAGGGGGCGTGGGCGTAGGTATATCCGGCGGCTATGCCCCAGCGGCTGCACCGGAACACCCGGCAGTGGGTGATGGTCAGGCCGTCATATCGAGCGATGGCGGCATCTTCCGTTTCCGGCTTCAGGCAGACACAGTAGATGCCGCCGTTTGCCAGGTGCTTGTCATATACATTTCCCTTGACATCGTGAACGTACAGTCCTGTCAGGGTGATATCGCGGCAGGTGCCCTGATTCTGGGCAACCACAGCCACGCCGGTGCGGTTCATTTTATCGCTTTGGTCGTAGCTCTCTCCTGGCAGCAGCCCGGGATCGTTGGAAATTTCCAGATCCTGCAGGCAGATGTATTCGCAGTCATACAGAAGCACGGCGGAGCTGACGTAGCCATGCCAGACATGATTGGGGTTGTCCAATTCCTGACCGTAATTCTGATACCACAGGCCGCAGCCCTGGGCGGCAATCACCGGAAGATCCCCCTGGCCGTATGCGCCGATGGTAATGGGAGCCTGGGCGGTGCCTCTGGCGCGGAGGTGCAGATACTGATGGGAGAACACACTGCCTCTTGCCAGAAGGACCTGATCTCCGGGATTCAGGGTTAGCCGGTTGACGGCGTACAGGCTTTTCAGGGCCTGCTGGGGGCAGGTGCCGCTGTTTCCGTCATCGCCGCTGACGGCATTTACATAATAGGATACATTTTCCATCTGTTCGTTTGCTCCGGTTCTGCGCAATGTCTTTGTGCAATTTCCACAAAAAGTCCTGTGCACACTTCTCTCTTATATCTACTATATATAATACCACCTTGCATTCCCTTATGGAATATGTTATATTGACCTTGTGATTATACTAATTGACTATACATGGGGTTAGACAGTGGAAAGGAGATGAGGTTATGTACAGGTTGTACGAATTAGAGGAGCCAATTTTGTTCAGTAATACCGGAAGACTCCACTATGTCAATTTCCACATGTTTGAAAAGGACTGGAAAAAAGGCACCGAGCATTCCCACCAGATCTGCGAGATCTTTTTCTGCATCAAGGGCAAGGGAGTCTTTTCCGTTCAGGGACAGCAGATCCCCATTTCCACGTCGGATTTCGTCTTTGTAGATCCGCTGGTCAAGCACACCGAGTGGAGCTCCCGGGAGGCCCCTCTGGAGTATATTTGCCTGGGAATCTCCGGTCTGCGGCTGCTCCACAGCCGGGGCAGAGACGGCTACTTTTCCAGCTCCTTTCAGGATTCCTCCGAGCTGATCCTGGCGGGATTGTCCTCTTTGGTGGCTGAGCTTTCCACCCGGAACCAGGGATATGAGGAGATGTGCAGCCATATTATGAGCGTGCTGCTATTGTACCTGAAGCGGAAAACCACCCTGGTGGATGCCGCCCGCACCCCGTCAGTCTCCTCAGACAACTATATGATCCAATGGGTACACCAGTATTTGGAGGACAACTACACCAAGGACGTGAACCTGGATGCCCTGGCGGAGAAGATCCGCATCAACAAATACAGCCTGATTCGCAACTTCCAGAAGGTCTACGGGGTGACCCCCATTGAATACGCCCTGACTCTGCGGTTCCGGGAGGCAAAGGTGATGCTGAAAAACACCGACCACCCCATTTTCCAGATCGCCATGCACCTGGGCTTCTCCTCCCCCAACTATTTCAGCCAGTGCTTCCAGCGCAGAGAAGGAATGTCCCCTTCCGAATTCCGCCTGCGCAGCCGCAGACAGACCCGAAAGTGACCAAAAAACCACATCCGCCTCCCTTTTGGGAAATGGATGTGGTTTTTGTGATTCAGGATATTCTCAGGTCATTGGGCGGAACTGCCGGATGAAACTGGATAGATTATCGGGATTTGCCGGAGTAGGGCTTGTTGTAGACAAACAGCGCCGTCAGCAGGAAGACGATACCCACCAGCATAATGATCAGGCCCTTCAGCTTGCCGGTCATCTGCCAGCCGATCACCGTCAGCGCCATGCCCAGTACAAAAAAGGCAATGATCAGGAAGGCCCGCAGGCCAACATGCTCTTTCCAAAAATTCATAGTCTCACCTTAGCCTTTCAGACCGCCGACAGTCATGCCCTTGGTCAGATTCTTCTGGACGCAGATGTACAGGATCAAAACCGGCAGCATGACCAGAACCAGACCTGCGTACATGGGGCCGTATTCTGCCGCAGACTGCTGGGCCTGCATCAGATTCAGCAGACCGGCGGGCAGTGTCCACTGATCCCGGGCGGTCACCAGAGTTTTGATAATGATGTATTCATTCCAGAAGGACATGAAATTAAACAGGATCACCGTGATGATGGAGGGCTTGGCCATGGGGAAGATGACTTGCAGCATGGTTCTGGCATAACCGGCACCGTCAATGTAGGCTGCTTCCTCAAAGTCATGGGGCAGGGTCGCAAAATAGCTGGACAGCAGATAGATGGTAAAGGGCAGGGCTGTAGCGGCATAGACAATGGCCACCACAACATGGTTATTCAGCAGGAAGCTGCTGCCCAGGGCCTTCTTGAGCCACTTGTCTCCATCGGAGAGCATCAGATAAATGGGAACCACGATGTAGTTGACATTGATGAACAGACCCGCCATAAAGCAGGTATTCAGGAACTTCTGCCCCACAAATTGGAATCTTGCCAGACAGTAGGAGGCAGGCAGTGCCACCACCAGCAGGATACACAGGGCCAGCAGGGTGACAAAAATGGAGTGCAGCATATAGCCGCCCATGTTTGCCTTTGTCCAGGCATCGGAAAAATTCTGCCAGTGGATGTGGCTGGGCAGGGCCCAGGGACTGCCGTAATGCTCGGAAGTCTCCTTCACAGAGGCCATCATGACCCACAGCACAGGGATCAGGATCATAATCGCCAGCAGGATCAGAACTACATAGATGAAAATCTTATACAGCCGCTCGGCGGTGCTTACTTCTTTGTCAAGTCTCATATTGGCACCTCCTTAGTATTCCAGCACTTCGCGCTGGGTGACCTTGTTGACCAGAGCGGAAAGACCGAAGGAGACAACAAAGATCACAACACCGATGGCCATGGCATAGCCGTAGCCGCCGCCCAGGTTTTTCTGATTGTACATATACAGCAGGGCCACATTGGATGCGTTGTTGGGGCCGCCGCCGGTCATGGCACTGACAAACAGGAAGGCCATGTTGATGGTGGAAATAATGAAGAAGGTCAGGGTGGTGCGGATGTTGGTCCAAATCAGAGGAATGGTGATCTGGGTGAACTGGGTCAGGCGGCTGGCACCGTCCAGACCGGCGGACTCATACAGAGAGCCGGGCACAGCGGACATGGAAGCCATATACATGACCATGTAGTAACCGATGGCCTGCCAGACCATGGCAATGACAATACTGGTGATTACGTGCTCCTCGCCCTTCCACAGGATGCCATTCTTGCCAAAAAGGTTCAGAATGCTGTTGAGAAGGCCCCGGTCAATGTCATAAATGGCAGAGAAAATGCCGGAAATGACAACCACGGAAAGAATGTTTGGGATATAGAACACAATGCGGAAGAAGTCCTGCCCCTTCAGCTTTTCCCGGGTCAGGATGCCGGCAAAGATCAGAGCAGTTGCCATGGTAAAGACCGTGACCATGACGATCAGCAGAAGCATATTCTGCATTGACCGGATAAATGTGGCATCCTTCAGCAGCATCTGGAAGTTTTTAAGGCCAATAAACACTTCGTTGGGATTGAAGGTGCTCCGCTGATACAGAGACAGGCGGAAAACATTGAAGGTCGGCAGCACCATGAAAATGGTAAACAGAATCACGGCCGGGGTGATGCACAGCAGCAGAAAGCCGGTGCGCTTGGGATCTCTTCTCATTGATTACCAACTCCTTATTTTTTAAATATCGTTATCCAAGATATTTTCCATCAGGCAGACGGTATCTGCCCAGGGGAAAGTACCCCGATCTCCTTAACAAAAGGGTGGCAGTGACAGAAGTCACTGCCACCCAATTTACTTACTGTGTGGTCTTTTTGTACCCGGAGATCAGCTCAGCTTTGCAGCAGCCATCTGAGCGGAGTTGGTCTTGACCAGATTTGCATAGTCGTCAATGGTGATGGAGCCGGAAACCAGAGAGTCGATGGGAGCAAAGAAGGTGTCGGAGACGGTGACACCGGGGATCTCGCCGAATGCAGCAAATGCACCCATGCAAGCCTTGGCGCCGTTGTCGTAGATGGAGTAGAACACCTTGTTCTCGCCTTCCAGGCTCTCTGCAACGCCAACGATGGGCTGGATGGCGCCGGAAGCGGCGAAGATCTCAGCAGCCTTGTCGGAGTACAGGAATGCAACGAACTGCTCAGCCTCAGAAATGTGCTCGGCAGCGGCGGGGATCCATGCCTGCTCGAACCAGCAGTATGCGTAGGGAGCGGCATTGGCATCAAAGCCGGGCAGAGCGGTCATGCCCCAAGCGAAATCGTTGGTCAGAGTAGCTTCTGCATCTCTCATTTCGCCGGTGATCCAGGTGCCGTTGGGCATGAACAGAGCGTCGTTGGTCATGACCATCAGCTGGTTCTTGGTGAAGTCCTGGTTGTTGGCCTGTGCGGGGGTGTTGGGGTGGACGTAGGTTGCCAGCTTGGCGATCACATCCAGAACCTTCTGAGCTTCGGGAGTATCCCAAACGCCCTCTTCATAGTTGCTGATGGACTCCCACAGCTCGGTGCCGCCGACGGAAGCGATCAGAGTGGGGATGAAGGTGTCAAAGTAGCCGGTGGTGGGGTAAGTGAACAGGGAGATGCCTTCGGCAGCAGCCTTGTCGCCCAGGGCCCACATTTCGTCCCAAGTGGTGGGGACTTCCCAGCCCTTTTCCTCAAACAGCTTGGCGTTGTAGAACAGGCCGCAGGGAGAGTAGAACATGGGAGCCAGGTAGGTCTTGCCATCGCCGTAGGGGCTGGTGATGGAAGTCTCGGTGAAGCCGCCGACGATCTTGTCAGCAGGGGTCTTGGTCTCGCCGGGGATGGTGGTAGAGAGCATGTTGTCCAGGTCATGCAGGGCATTGGCCTTGATCAGCTGCTCGGTCAGACCGGCAGGACGGCCAATGGCCAGGTGAACAACATCAGGGAACTCGCCGTTCTGCATGGGGCCGGACAGAACGTCCTCCAGGTTCTTGTCGGTGGTCAGCTCCACCTTGATGCCGGTCTCAGCTTCAAAAGCGGCAGCAACGTCGCGCCACATCTGTGCGCCGTAACCGGTCTCGATGGCAGCGACCTTGATGGTGGCAGCTTCTCCGGCGGATGCCTCAGTAGCGGGGGTATCGGCCTTGGGAGCCTGGGTAGCCTCGGTAGCAGCGGGGGCGGAACCGCCGCAGGCTGCCAGACCCAGAACCATGGTCAGAGCCAGCAGAAGGGCAATGATCTTCTTCATGTGTATTTCCTCCATATTTTTCGATTCATGCAGACTACTGCATTAACTATATAATGATACAGAAATACTTATTTCGCAATCATTTTGTTGCTGAAAAATTTATACATCTTGCAAGGAGAGAATTTTTGTTTAATCCATATAAATACGAAACACTGGTTTTGTGCAACTTATACATCCCCAGGAATCTATGGTTTTTCATCTGGAATCCAAGAATTTTGCAAAGTATTTTTGGGATCTGCCCCTTGCATTTTTCCTTATCTGGATTATAATAAAAACAAAATATATAAACTACGCCCATCCGTCCCCCATTCCTCTCGCAAGATATGTAAAAAGGAGAACAAGATGAGTACGACTCGATACGATTTGCAGGCAAAAAACATCCATACCGACAGCGACAAGGCCAAATTGCTCTATATCAGCAGCGCAAAATATGGCGGCGACTGGTTCAGTGTGCCCCATACCCATAAGTGTGCAGAGGTATTCTATGTGATCGGCGGCAAGGGGCAGTTTCTTGTCTCCGATCGGTCTTTTACCATCACCGCCGGGGACATGGTCATTGTCAATCCCTATGTGGAGCACACCGAGACCAGCCTGGCAGCCAGTCCCCTGGAATACATCGTCATGGGGATCGAGGGGCTGGAGCTGAACATGGCGGATACCACGGACAACTCCTTCTGCATCATCAACTTCTATGAGGACGGCAGCGATGTGCAGTTCTATCTGAAAAATATGCTCATGGAAATCGAGCGGAAAAATACCGGATTTGAGACCGTGTGCCAGGATCTTCTGGATATTCTGCTGATCAAGCTCCTGCGAAAAACCAATTTTTCCAAGGTGCTGGCATCGGCCAGGGAGGATCTGAGCTCCGATACCGTTGCCGTGCGCCGGTATATCGAGAACCACTACCGGGAACCCCTGACCCTGGATCTGCTGGCAGCCAACGTACACATGAACAAGTTCCATCTGGCCCACACCTTCAGCAAGGAATTCGGCATCTCCCCCATCAACTATATCCAGCAGCTGCGGATCCGGGAAAGCAAGGATCTTCTGTGCACCACCGACTATCCCCTGACCCAGATCGCCAGCATGTGCGGCTTTTCCTCCCCCAGCTACTTCTCCCAACGCTTCCGCACCTGCACAGGCATGAGCCCTGCGGAATTTCGCAGGCAGAACAAGGAAAACTCTGAATAAATCGCCAGCCGCCGACGATTTATTCAGAGTTTCCATAATCCATTCAGTCTGATTTTTCAATCGTATTCAGTCAGATTTTGCAATTTTATTCAGTCATTTTCAAGCCCACCCATTATCATCGTAAAACCCGGCTGCGTGATTCTGTCTCATCCTCTCTACAAAGGTTAGCGTATATCGCTCACAGAAGGATGAACGGACGATCCCGATCTTCCGGGAGAAAAGGGCATTGGCAGGCAAGGATAACGACCCGCCCAGGGAAATTCTGAAAATCTATCGACTACAGCCCCCTTTCATGCTATAATCAGGAAAATAACATGAAAGGGGGATCTTTATGCCCGAAAATCATCCTAACATCAAAAATCCCCTGAGCATTGGGCTTTTGGCCCATGTGGATGCGGGGAAAACCACCTTGAGTGAAGCGCTGCTGTATGTCAGCGGGGCCCGGCGGACGCTGGGGCGGGTGGATCATCGGGATGCTTTTCTGGATACCCATGATCTGGAACGGGCCCGGGGGATCACCATTTTCTCCAAGCAGGCCATTCTGGAAACCGACCACCGGGAGATCACCCTGGTGGATACCCCGGGGCATGTGGATTTTTCCGCCGAGGCAGAGCGGGTGCTGGGAATTCTGGACTGCGCCGTGCTGGTCATCAGCGGCAGTGACGGGGTGCAGGCCCATACTTTGACCCTTTGGCGGCTGCTGGAACGATACCAGGTGCCCACCTTCCTGTTCATCAACAAAATGGATCTGGCAAATGCCCAGCGGCAGGGGGTGCTGGAGCAGCTGCAGCAGCAGCTGGATCCGGGGTGCGTGGATTTTGGACAGCCCATGGAGCAGGTGGCAGAGGCCGCCGCTATATGCGATGAAGGGGTTCTGGAGCACTATCTGGAAACCGGAACGGTGAGCCGGGAGGAATTGGGCGGCCTGATTGCCGGTCGGAAGCTCTTTCCCTGCTGCTTTGGCTCTGGGCTGAAGCTGGAGGGTGTGGGGGAGCTGCTGGCACTGCTGGATACCTATGCTCCCCGGAAGGACTACCCGGGGGAATTTGCCGCCAAGGTGTATAAAATCTCCCGGGATCCCCAGGGAAACCGGCTGACCTGGCTGAAAATCACCGGGGGCAGTCTGAAGGTTCGCTCCATGTTGCGTTATGTCAACCAAAAGGGAGAAGCGCGGGAGGAAAAGATTTTGCAGCTGCGCCGGTATTCCGGCGAAAAGGCTGCCACTGCGGAGCAGCTTTCTGCCGGATATCTGGCAGCGGTTACCGGCCTGACGGAAACCTGGGCAGGCCAGTCTCTGGGGGCCGAAGCCCCTTCCCTCCCCCCTGCCCTGGAACCGGTGATGACCTGCCGGGTGGCTCTGCCAAAGGGTGCCGATCCGGCGGTGGTGTGGCCCAAGCTGCGCCAGCTGGAGGAGGAAGATCCCCAGCTCCATCTGGTGCAGGAAAACGGCCAGATCCATGTGCAGATCATGGGAAAGATCCAGCTGGAAATTTTCCGGGCGCTGGTCAAGCAGCGGTTTGACCTGGATGTGACCATGGAGGATCAGCGGATTTTCTATAAGGAGACCATTGCCAACACCGTGGAAGGGGTGGGGCATTTTGAGCCACTGCGCCACTATGCCGAGTGCCATCTGCTTCTGGAGCCCCTGCCCCAGGGCAGCGGACTGGTATTTGATACAGTCTGCCCCACAGATGTGCTGGATGCAGGCTATCAGAAGTTGATCCTGACCCATCTGGCGGAAAAGACCCACCGGGGCGTTCTGGTGGGGGCACCCATTACGGATATGAAGATCACCCTTCTGGTGGGCAAGGCCCATCTGAAGCACACCGAGGGGGGCGATTTCCGCCAGGCCACCTACCGGGCGGTGCGTCAGGGGCTGATGCAGGCCCAGTCGGTTCTGCTGGAGCCCTGGTACGATTTTGTCCTCACCTGCCCTTCCGAGCAGATCGGCAGAGCCATCACCGATATCCGGGCCATGGGCGGTGAATTCGATGCCCCGGAGGGCACCGGCACCACGGCCACCCTGCGGGGACAGGTCAGCGCCGCAGAGATCCGGGACTACGCCGAAACCCTGGCCGCCTACACCCAGGGCCGGGGGCGGCTGCAGCTGACCCTCCGGGGCTATGCTCCCTGCCACAATGCCCAGGCGGTGATCGAGGCGGCGGGCTATGATCCCCAGGCCGATGTGGAAAACACCCCGGATTCCGTTTTCTGCGCCCATGGGGCAGGCTTCAATGTGAAATGGGATCAGGTCAAGGACTATATGCACCTGGAAAGCGGTCTGAAAGAGGAAAAACCGCCCCAGATCATCAGCGGAAACCTCCGTGCCGATGACCGGGAGCTGGAACGGATCATGGAGCGGGAATTTGGCTCCATCAAGCGGCCGGTGTACACCGTAAAGGCGGAAAACCGCCCTGCCACGGAGGAGATCCCCATCCGTCCCATGATGGAAAAGTATCTGATCGTGGACGGCTACAACATGATCTTCTCCTGGACGGATCTGGCGGCCCTGGCCCGGGAGGATATTGACGCTGCCCGGCGGAAGCTCTGCGATGAGCTTTCCAGCTATGCCGGGTTCACCAAATGCCGTCTGCTGGTGGTTTTTGACGGCTATCGGCAGAAGGGCAGTCCCGGAGAAAAAAGCCGGTTTCACAACATTCAGGTGGTCTACACCCGGGAGGGAGAAACGGCGGATGCCTACATGGAGGCGCTGGCGGCGGAGATCGGCAGCAACTATTCCGTCCGGGTGGCAAGCTCCGACAACCTGGTGCAGTTGAACTCCTTCCGCTCCGGGATCCTGCGGATGTCCGCCCGGGAACTGATGGAGGAGGTGGCGGCAGCCCAAAAGGCCATGGCGACTCACTTCCATAAAGGATAGGCGAAACCCAGAGGATTTAAAAAATTACAAAAAATCTTGATAAATGGTATTCCCTTTTGTGAATGTTTCCTGTATAATAGAAGCATCCTATATTGAGGGGGAACCCAACGTGAGTCACAATCCCATCCACGATCCCGAAATGCTGCCCTATCTGGATGATCCCAAGGTGCAGGCCATGCTGAAAAAAGAGGCGGCCCAGGACAGCATCTCTGAGCACTTCTTCCGCCGCACCCTGCACATTTTAGAGCGCTTCATTGCCGCTCTGACCCTGCTGGCACTGATTGGCGCAGTGGGCATGGAGATCTATCGGATGTTCACTTTGGGAACGGAGTATTTTTCCGATGTAAACCAGATGCTGCACCATCTTCTGATGATCGTGGTGGGCCTGGAGTTTGTCCGTATGCTCATCGACACCAACCCCTCCAACATTTTGGAAGTGCTGACGGTGGCTATCACCCGCCATGTGATCCTGACCCACGATGACCCCTGGAGCAACGTGGCCTGCATTGCCTGTATCGCCGGCCTGTTCGCCATCCGCCGCTTCCTGATCCGCCGCAGCGAGCTGAAGGAAGAACTGGTGGAGTGGGAGTAACACCTTCCTACCATAATGATAATGAATGCGGCGCACCGGATGGAACCGGGCGCCGCATTGGTTTTCTGGTAGAGCGTATCCTTTAAAACTTCAATTGCGCAACGAAATTTTTGCGCCGGTAATTCGGCGGCACAAACTGTGTAGGGGCGGCTAGTATGTCAAGAGAAACATAGGTAACACATAGGGAAGACACATGGGTTACAGTCTGCGGATGTGGCGTTCAAGCAATTTTCCTTCTACAGCGTCTACCGTTGCGATTTTGTAATTTCGGTAG
>Ga0129314_1000228_pt1 | contig 68080 bp, 64 predicted proteins | sample O1111metagenome_FD_94431 | JGI IMG/M metagenome (GOLD analysis project Ga0129314, IMG submission 94431) | Orangutan individual fecal microbial communities from fecal samples from Wisconsin, USA - O1111 metagenome | ecosystem: Host-associated > Mammals > Digestive system > Large intestine > Fecal... | reverse complement strand
TCATGGCAAATATAACTGCCGCTAATCGTGTCCTATATAAACTGGCCTTACGTAAATAGGTCTTACATAAACTGTCTTTATATAAACTCATATGCGTTCCACCTTTAAAAGGGCGATCAGCAAACTTCCCCGACCGCCCATTCTTCCTTTTGATTTACTTTGACAGACTTTCAACCGCAGCCTTGGCATGCTCCACAAAGAGCTGCTGTATGGCTTCCATCTCCCCAAGTCCGCGGACAAGGCATGTCACCTCATATCCGGCGTCCTCGAAGGTCTTTTTCCAGGATCCCTCTTCGTCCCCCGCCATATCATTGTTGGCATGATCACCTGCAACAATCATTAACGGCTCCAGCACTACCTTTTTGTAGCCGCCGGCCTGAACAGCTGCCAGAACATCCTCAACCGTGGGAGATGCCTCCACTGTTCCCACATAATAATTCTTATAGCCTGCATCTGTCAGCATGTCCTGCATCTTAGAGTAAACCTGATTGGATTCCGCCTCAGTGCCATGACCCATAAAGCAAATGGCGGTCTCTCCGTCATCATACTCGGCTGTTGCCTCTGTGATAGCCTTGATCACAGCCTTAAAATCATCATCTGTGGTAAGCAGAGGCTCTCCCACTGCAACCTTCTCAAACGCATCCGAGTACTCCGCCACTTCATTCACAAGATCCGTATATTCCAATCCATTCATCAAATGGGTCGGCTGGATCACCAGGTTCTTAACTTTATTGTCAACCGCGCGATCCAATGCTTCCCCCACATTATCAATGGAGACCTGATCCCTGGATTTTACATGGTCAATGATGATCTGGCTGGTAAATCCTCTTCTCACGGAATAATCCGGGAACGCCTTCTCAATGGCATCCTCAATGGCTCCCACTGTAAGACGCCTGTTATCATTATAGCTGGTACCAAAGCTGACCACCAGAAGTTCATTCTCACCGATCTCGTCCTGATTTCTGGTATTGTCCAGGGACGCATCACCTGTGTCGTAGTTTTCCTCATCCTCTTCAGCTGCGTTTTCTTCTGCCATTGTTTCCTCTGCTGTTGTGGTTTCTGAATCAGTTTCCTTTGCAGTTGTCTCCGCGGTCGTCTCCGGGGCTGCGCCAGCGGCAGCCGTCTCCTTCTGCCCGCCTGAACACCCGGCCATCACTGTGGTTGACAGGGCTGCTAACGCAAATAAAACTACCAGTTTTTTCATTTTCATCTTCCTTTTCCTCCTTTTTTTGTAACACAATATCGGTCTATAAAAGGTATAGGAATGTACTGAAGGATCCTCCCCAGTATCTGATGATATCTCAAACCGGCAGTTTTTCGCAAAAACAAGCAGCAGAAGTTTTCTTTGCGTGTATGTATCCGCCCAAAGTCTCCTGCCCTGCAAACTATATGTATCTCCAAAGCAAAAAAATCTGTCCATGTCTAAGAGTCAGAAATCCGCGGTTGAAACGTATGCACCGTTTAAAACATATGAATGGTTTAAACATAGGAACGCTCCGAAGCACCACAGACCGGCACAACCAATTACTCGTGATTTGGAAGTGTATTCCTGTACCAACAGCTGGCAGGTTTCCTGACTTGCAGATCAACACGCATAACCGCCTTCCCAATCCGCTTCGGATCAGTGACCGTACATGACGCAGGTCATGCGCTCCTTACTTACAGTGACGAGATCGTACAGGTTTTTCACCTGTTTCCCTATTATCCATTGTCTGCCAAAGCAGACACCGGCACCGGCTGTTCTTAACTCGATATGCTTTATCCTACCACTTAATGGCGAAAAATGCAATCCTTGTATCAGGATGCCGCTGAAAATCAGCCACAAAAAATGCTGCCCATTGGCATGAGCAGCATTTCCAAAACCTGATCTGGTCCCTAACCTGTTACGGCTATACTTCCTTTACAGCCGGAAGAATGACCTCCACCTCTGCATGGGGACGCGGGATCACGTGTACGGACACCAGTTCTCCCACTCTCTGGGCTGCCGCTGCACCGGCATCAGTGGCTGCCTTGACGGCGCCCACATCGCCTCTTACCATTACGGTTACCAGGCCGCCGCCCACAAACTCCTTGCCGATCAGCGTAACATTTGCTGCCTTTACCATTGCGTCAGCTGCTTCGATAGAGCCTACCAGTCCCTTTGTTTCGATCATTCCTAATGCATCATACTTCATTTGATTGTCCTCCTGAAATTTCTATTATGTTTTTATTTTATTTAATGATCTTTACAGTGGAAGAAGAATCCAGCCCCAGGGCATTGGCTTCCTCCGTATCAATGTGGCATTCCAGACCGGACTGGCCGGTTACGCGCACAATGGTGTTTCTCAAAATGCCGCCGCGGATCCCGTCTATTTCCAGGCTTACATTCTGTCCGTCATGCACCCCAAACCGGGCAGCATCCTGGGGCAGCATATGGATATGCCGCTGCGCGGCCATCAGCCCTTCCTTTGTCTGGACAGAGCCCCTGGGACCTATAATGGTAATTCCCGGCGTTTTGTCCAGGTCCCCGGACAGCCTGGCAGGAGCCTTGATCCCCAGTTTAAAGGAGTCCCCGGACAGGATCTCCACCTGTGCTCTTGGGCGCACCGGTCCCAGGATCCGGACCTTCTCAATAGCACCCTTGGGACCGCAAATCGTAACTGTCTCCTTGCACGCATATTGTCCCGGCTGGGACAAATCCTTCATCTTTGTCAGCTCATACCCTGCACCAAAGAGATCCGACAGATCTTCACGGGAAAGGTGTACATGACGGTTGGAGATGCCTACAGGGATCCTGTCGTCCTTCTCAGGGCACTGACCACCGGCCTGACCGCTATCCTGACCATTGGCCTGACTGCCCAAAGCATCCTCCTTTGCAGCTTTCATCAAAAGCCTGATTATTGCCTCATACTGATCCATGCTGTCTCCTTTTCCTTACGCATCCTGCTGGTTTTTCATGGTAGTGATCAGCTGGCGCACCAGGGCTGCCAATTTTTCATCTTCGCATGCAGGTGCTGCACCGGATGGGTCCGGGCTGCCCGTATGTTCCTCTGCATGATTCCTCGCTTCATAGGCTGCCACGATTGCCGCCGGACTCATATTCCCTCCGCAGCTTGAGCAGGCCAAAGACGCCTTGGGAGCGGAAACCGGAGCAGGCATTGAAACAGCCGCGCCCGGACGGAAGGTTTTGTCATCTTCCATCAGGGTTACGCAGTCTTTCAGGCCGTAAGCCACCTTCTTTATATTGATCAGCTGCATGGGACTTACATTCTCCGAAACAGAGCTTCCGCCGCAGGTTCCGCATCCCAGCGTAAATGCCACATTAAGGCCTGTGCTGATTCCTGTTCCGCCCTGGCTTCCGCCTGTATTCACCAGAATCCTGGATGCCGGCTTGGCTGCAAACTTAAGCACCATGCCGCGGTCCTGGGTATGTAAGCTCATGGTATGGCCAATGCCGTTTTGCAGCAGATCCATGCTCAGTTTGCAGGCTTCCTTCCAGTCCTTTACCGTGTAAAATGCCAGCACGGTGGTCAGCTTTTCATAGGACAGCGGGTATCCCTCCCCCACGCCGCCCTGTTCACCGATCAGGACTTTTGTGCCTTCCGGAATAGTGATCCCCGCTTTTTCGGCAATCATCCGGGGAGAGCGGCCCACAAATTTGGCGTTCATGCTGTGGCCGTTTTTAAACAGCAGGCTGCACACCTTTTCGGTCTCTTCCTTTGTCATAAAATATCCGCCCTGGGCTTTTAATTCAGCCACCACCTGGTCATGGTTGCATTCCTCGCAGATGATGGACTGCTCGGATGCACAGATAGTTCCATTGTCAAAAGTCTTGCTGGCTATGATGGTCCTGACCGCATGGCGCACATCAGCAGTCCTTTCAATGTAAGCCGGTGAGTTGCCGGCGCCCACACCAATGGCCGGCTTTCCTGCGCTGTAAGCCGCCTTTACCATGCCTGGTCCGCCGGTGGCAATGATGATGGATACTTCCTTGCAGTGCATAAGTTCATTGGTGGCACCCATGGTGGGCATGGAAATGCAGCTGATCACACCTTCAGGCGCTCCCGCCTCCTCAGCTGCCCGGCCCATTAGTTCTGCTGCCTTCAGGGTACATTTTGCAGCTGAAGGGTGGGGTGAGAACACAATGGCATTGCCAGCCTTTATGGCGATCATGGACTTGTAGATAACAGTGGAGGTGGGATTGGTGGATGGTACGATGCCCATGATCAGGCCAACCGGCTCCGCCACATCCATGGTTCCCTTATCCTTGTCCTCACATATGATCCCCACGGTATTCATCTCTTTTATATCATTATAAAGAAGGGTGGATGCCGCATGATTTTTATAGGTCTTATCAAGAACCTTTCCAAAACCGGTCTCCTCCACCGCCATCTGGGCCAGGCAGGCGGCATGTTCCTCCGCGGTTTTGACCATGTTCTGTAATATCCGGTCTATCTGTTCACTGGTATAACCAGCCATCTGTTTTGCTGCTGCTTCTCCACGGCGTGCCAAATCCCTGGCTTCCTGAATGGATTGCAGATCGTAATCAAAATTTTCCATGTAAGAATTCCCTCTCTTTGCTTATTTACTGCTCTGTCCTGTCATAAAATGCCTTAAACTCCGTCAGCAGCAAGGTCTTATTTGCCTTGGAAATTTCCCGGCCTCCAATGCCAAGCTCCGGGTACTCCCTTGCCAGTGCCCTAAGTTCTGTTACCTTCAGGCTGACAAGAGCCCGAACAGCTGTTTCCGCTCCTGATTCGGCGGCCAGACAGTCCAGTGCGTGGCGGTCCGGGGCGGTTGTGAAGATAATGGGGGGCGTTGGTTCCTCCCAATCCTGTACATTGTCCGCATATTCCCGGTCTTTTGCTGCATTTATGCAGCCTGCATCCTCTACTCCGGCCGCATCCTCTGCTCCGGCCGCACCCTCTGCTCCGGCCGCATCCTCTGTGCTTTCCGCATCCCCTTCAGCCCCAATGCCGCCCGTTGGCGGTTTCCCGGGCGGCGGCCCGCCGATCACTGTCTCCAATTCCTCGTGGGGCCGGGGAATCACATGGCTGGACAGAAGCAGTCCCGCTCCCAGGCGTTCCACTGCTGCCCCGGCCGCGTCCACAGCCGCCTTTACAGCCGCCACGTCCCCGGTTACGGACACATTCATGCGCCCGCCGCCCACTTTTATCGTTTCAAGGATACTGACGTCCGCTGCTTTTAACATGGCATCCGCCGCTTCTATGGCTGCCAGCAATCCTTTTGTTTCTATTAATCCAAGGGCCTGCATCTTCTACCTCCTATACCAGGTCTGCCCAGTTTGCCGGATAGGTGGCGTAGAATATCCTTGCCTTGTCCGGTGACCCCCAGACCACCTTAGAGCCGGACGGGACAAACAGCACATCCCCTGCATGGGCGCAGTACGTTGTTCCGTCAATGGTTACGGTCAGAGTGCCCTCAATCACATAGTCGATCTCCTCATAGGTCAGTTCCCACTGGAAGTCCGAGTGGTCGATCACCAGAAAACCGGCGCTGATATGGGATTCCTCCTTGCTTACCAATTCCTGGAAATAAACCTTTGCCTCCGGGTTTCCTGTGTCAAACACATCCATTTTTACTGAATCACCGCGCACGACCTTAAGGCCATTTGGGTGGCGCTGTGAATCGTAGGGATCAAGGATCCCGTCTAAAAGTCCCTTGTTTAACAATCCCTTATCCATCAGGGCCTTTAGCACCATATAGATCTGGCCGCTGTCTATGTCCCGGCTTATTGATGGGGCATTTCCCCCACCGCTTTCCTTTTTATATGAAAATGTAATTCCAAAGGAGTCAGCTGCATCCCTTGCGGAAGGTGTGATGATCGCGCCCTCACAGATACAGTACTCTGTCTTTCCTTCCTCCTTCAGGGTTTCCACGTCTTTTGCGCAAACCAGCTGTTTCATACCCTCACTTCCTCTCTGCAATTACCGCTGCCTTTTCAGGAGCGCATCTTATGCATGCTCCATATCAAAGGTGCAGTCCTCGTCTATAATTCCAACCACAACGGCGTCCACCGGAATCTCATCATCCTTAAGCATCCGGCGGGCAGAGGAACCTGTGGTAATCATGACCCTGTCTCCAATGCCTGCGCTGATGGTGTCTACCACAACCAGCTGTTCCCCGGCTCTGGCTCCTCCGATCACCTGGGCCAGCATCAGCTTGCAGCCGTTGAGAGCCTCCGCCTTTCTGGTGGCCCATATGTTATCGATCAGTCTTGCAGTTACCACTCTTCCTTTCCCTCCTTCTCCTTTTTGCGTATCTCATCCAGGGCAGCCTCCACAGAAGCCGTGTCACCGAAGATTGCCAGCAGGATCATGTTCTGGGGGCAGTTGCCCCGTATATCCTCCACCGTTACTCCCACTGCCTTTTCCGCCACATCGGCCGCACAGACCATTTCAATCATCCTGCCCTGTATCAGGCCGATGGCATCCGGGTAGTCCATGGTTTTTGAAGCACCGGACCCCTTTCTGCGGCACAGTATGTCAATGGTGCCCTGGGTGGGCGATTTTATGATTCGGTATTCCATTGGTTCTTTCCTTTACTTTCTGCTCAGTTCTCCTTGGCAGACCGGGCTCAGCGTCCGTCATCCGCAGGCGCTCGCGCAATTTTTCGCAATTCCAAGGGGTGTTACAAACATGGGGTTTGCCGGCTTATAGGTGGGGATCCCGGTTTTCTTCTCTATGATCTCCTCGATTCCCGTGAGGCAGCAGGTTCCCCCCACCAAATAGATCCCGTCCACATCCCTGCCCTCAATATGGCGGCTGATGATGGCGGAGACCTTTTCAATCACTGGTTTTAATACCGGCAGCAGTTCCCTGTGGTTTTTCCTGTCCCGTTTGTAAGCATCCGCTTCCTCAAAGGACAATTGATACGCACCTGATATCACCAGCGAAAAATGAGTCCCGCCCGTGGGTTCATCCGCCACGTAAACCACCTTTCCATCCTTCAGCACTGAGATGCCTGTGGTGCCTCCTCCGATATCAACCACAGCGCCATTTCGTATATTCAGGACCGCATTGGCTGCAGTAGGCTCATCAGGCAGGGCTGTGATCTCAAAGCCCGCACCCTGGACCACATTTTTGATGGCGCCGGAATCCAGGGCATCCGTGCCCGGAGGAATGGCGGCCGCCGCATAGACCAGTTCAGTTCCCAGCTTTTTCTCCAGTTCTTCCTTCATTTCCCTTACAATACGGATCGCACCGATGTAGTCCACCACCATTCCGTCCCTGACCACATCCGCATAGCGGTAGGAACCGGCCACCGGGCGGAGATCTTCATCCAGGACCGATACCACCACGCAGGCAGTTCCCAGATCCACACCCGTATAGTATACGGCGGAGTGTCCTCTTACAGGTTTTTTGATCACGTTTTCAAACTCCCTGACCAGCCGGTCACAGGCTTCAAATGTTAATGCTTCTTTTGACATGTATTTCCTCCAAACGCCAGACAGATCATCTGGGACAGACGGTTGATCACAGGGTAAACAAGTTTCCTTTGGTGTTCGGGGATCTTTCCCGCCAGTTGGCGCAGGGTACACCGCAGGAGATGGAGGCGGACAATCTCACGCCCTCTGGGGGATTGGGCGTGAAATCCGGTGACTTCAAAGCAGTCTTCCAGCAGACAGTCCCAGTTGTCCGGCGTGATACCCGCACAGCCTATACATTCCGGACCTTGGGCCGGGCGCTCCTTTAAAAGTCCTGCCACCCGCCGCTCCAGTGTGAATATCTCCTGGGCGGTAAGTACATTGATCTCCAGCAGGTCGGAACCTGTCTGCAAAAGCAGCGCCTGAACAGTTCGGATGAAGGCGGCAGTGTCCGAAGAAATTTTGCAGTCTGCCCCAGATAACCTGATGTCCTCTTTCCTCCCCAGCCCGGCTTCCCCCGGATCCGGCGGGCTGGAATCACAAATCCTGATTTGGCGGTCAATGAGAAATTGCCTTCCCCCCGGGGTCAGCCGTTCCTGCGGCATGATCACATAGGAGGTAAAGGGCACGGATTTATAGGCCAGGCGCAGGTCATCCTCTGTTATGAATTTCATCCCAGGCCCCCTTTGCAAAGCCTCCCATATATGTCTTCCAATTCTTTCAGTTCAGGTTTTCTCGGATTGGTCGCCGTACAGTTGTCCTGAAGTGCCTTTCCTGCCATATCTTCCACCCACTGTCCAAATTCTTCACGCTCTACTCCCAATTCCGTGACCTGCTCCGGAATGCCGATGCGCTTCATCAGATTCCGTATCTGCCGTATAAGACAGTGGACCGTGGCCTTCTCTGTACCGGCGGAGATCCCCAGCATATTGGCTATCTGGGCATAACGCAAAAGCGCCTCTGTCTCACCGGCCTCCTCAAGCCCTGCATTGTATGCGATCACGTGCGGCAGCAGGATGGCGTTGCTTCTCCCATGAGGGATATGGAAACGCGCTCCCAAAGCATGAGCCAGACTGTGGCAGATTCCCAGGGAAGCGCCGTTAAATGCAACTCCCGCCAGGCAGGAAGCATTGTGCATGTGCTCTCTGGCCTCCATGTTGCCTCCATCCGCCACTGCCTGTTCCAGATATTTCCAAACCATGCGGACCGCTTTTTCCGCGCAGGCGTCCGTAAAGTCCCCGGACCTGGTGGAAACATAGGCCTCCAGTGCATGGGTCAATACATCCATCCCCGTATCCGCTGTGATCTGCGGCGGCACGGTGGCTGTAAGCTCAGGATCCAGAAAAGCCGCATCCGGCACCATGGCAGGATCCCTCAGGGGATATTTGGCCTGTGCCTGGGGATCGGATATCACCGCAAAGGATGTGACCTCGCTTCCGGTCCCGCTGGTAGTGGGAACTGCCGCCAGGTACGGACGCTTTTCCTGCTTCATGGCCGCATAAAGATGGCACACGGCCTTGGCCGTATCAATGGCCGAACCGCCGCCTAAAGCGATCACGGTATCCGGTTCAAACGCTCCCATTTCCTCAATTCCCTGTGTCACCACCTGGATGGTGGGATCCGGCACAACCTTTGAAAAGATCCGGCTGTCAGCCCCTGTCTCTTTTAACAATCCTGCTATCTCCGCTGCTTTTCCTGATTTCTCCATAAATGGATCGCATATAATATATGCCTTTTTGACTTCCAGGCCGCTCAGCCGGGAAAGACATGCTTTTCCCATATAGATCTTTGTGTTCATTATAAATTCTTCCATGTTCTGTCCCTCCTTTCCGTCAATCATTCTATAACATTGGCTCTTTCATTCCGCTTTCTCTTTTATTCCGGCTGCCTCAAGACAGCCTTTCACTTCCCTTCCCAGTGCTTTCAGACCTGTCTGGTCCAATATGCTGGTCCTTAGAAAGGGGTTCCTGATTCCGGCCCTGGCAAGCTGCTTAAAACAGGCCTCCATCCGTCTGCCATCCGAAGCCGTCAGGTCGCATTTTGTGACAACGCCCAGGACCGTACAGGGAAACACCCTGGCAAATCCCGGCGGATAAATCTCTCTTTTTCCCGTGGAATCCGCCAGCATCAGCACACAGCAGGCGTCCTGGGCCGCTGCTATGAGGTGATGGCGCATCCAGGGACTTTCCAAATAGGCACCCGGCGCCTCGATGACCGCGCCCCTGTACACCAGGGTGGGAGTACGCCTGTTCCAGCTGTCCGGGTTTTCCCCCCGGGCAGCGCCCGGGAACCAATCCTGTTGGTCCAGCCATCTTCCCAGGGAGCTTTTCCCGCTCCGCCCGGCTCCGATTATCATGATCCGCTTATTCCTCACGTCCTTGTGATCTCCGCTACATTAAATCCCAGAAGCCCTGACAATGTACTGTTTACCGCTCTCAGGGCCGTATCCACGCTTTCCACATCCCCGGCAACCACCACGGATCCGGTGAACCGGTCCAGGAACCCGATCTGCACATTGGATGCTTTGGCCGCAATATCCGCCGCTATGATGGCTGTTTCAAAAGGACTTAAGGTCAAAATGCCAATGGCTCCCAGGGCATCAATGCCAAGGCACTCATAAACTTCCGGCACCGGCGAGGCGATCACATGTGCAATGGTCACCTGTTTGCCCGGCACCGATTCCTCAATCACTCTTCTGACATCCCTGTTATCTGCAAGGCACATCCCTGTCAGCTCCTTTCCCAACTGTTTGCGGCATCCGGTCCGCCGCTGATCAGTGGCCGGTCAGTACTGCCGTTCAATGCCGCACCACCTTGACAGGGAAATCGTATTCCCTGATCCATCCCTCGATCCGGTCCAGCTCTTCCCCGCTGAGGCTGGGGTCGCCCTCGATGGTGTATGGCTTATCAAGCTGTTTATATTTATTCACGCCCATCTTGTGATAGGGCAGCAGGTCGATCCCTCTAAAATTCTTGCTGCCCCGGTAGGGAAGGAGGAATTGGATGATCTGGTCGATCTCCTCCCTGCTGTCATTGATCCCTTTTAACATGGGCATCCGGACTTTTACATTGTGCCTGTGGCGCAGCAGTTCATTTAAGTTAAACAGGATCAGCTCATTGCTGATGCCTGTGAGTTCATTGTGGCGGACCGGGTCCATATGCTTCATGTCATAAAGAAACAGGTCCACATACCCGGCGATCTGCAGCAGCTTTTCTGTCTTAACATGGCCGCAGGTTTCAATGGCTGTGTTGATGCCCTCCTCCTTGCAGGCCATAAGCAGGCTTTTGGCCGCCTCGGGCTGGGAAGTGCATTCCCCGCCGCTTAGGGTCACACCGCCGCCGGACGTCTCATAAAAGGCAGAGTCCTCCTCCACCAGCTTTAACAGCTGGGAAATGGTCTTTGTCTCTCCTGTTATCTCAAGTGCCGACTGGGGACAGCTGTCCTTGCATTTGCGGCATCCGATACAGTCAATATCCCTCCGGATCATATGCGTTCCGGTCTCTTTTGACAATACGTGGATACCCACCGGGCAGACATTGACACAGGCGCCGCAGTCCGTACAGGAATTCCTCTTAAACATGACCTGGATTTTCCTGTCCAGCCCCTCAGGGTTTGAACACCATTTACAGCGCAGAGGACAGCCTTTAAAAAACACAATGGTACGGATTCCGGGGCCGTCATACATGTTGTACTTCTGCACATTAAAGATCAGGGCTTTCCGTTCTATCTCTCCCGTATTTGTCTGTTCCATCTTCCTATCTCCATTCATGGCATCAAACGCCTTAAAAATGTGTAAGCATGGTTCTGCTTATGATCTCATCCTGTACATCCTTGCACAGCTCCACAAAAAAAGCGCTGTAGCCGGCCACCCGGACGATCAGGTCACGGTACTGTTCCGGATGCTTCTGTGCCTCGATCAGGGTGTTGTTGTCCAGGTAGTTAAACTGCATCTCGCCGTTGCCCAGCATGCAGGCCGTGCGCAGCAGGGTAACCAGGCTCTCCTCACCCTCCGGGGTGTCTAAAAGTCCTGCCATGATCTTAAAGTTATGTACCATTCCAATATTCATACTGTCATTGGACATTTTGGACACGGACTTGATAATGGCTGTCGGTCCCTTGTAGTCGGCGCCCTGGCTGGGGCTGATCCCATCGCTGAGCGGCAGCCAGGCATGGCGGCCGTTGGCGGAGGCTCCTGTCATCTGGCCAAAGGGGGTATTATTGGAAATGGACAGGGTTCCGTGGCTCAGAACAGAATAAAGAGTCTTGTATTTCCGGTGCTCGTGCTCGGTAAAGGTCACCAGATCAGCTGCGATCAGGTCGGCGTAATCATCATCATTGCCGTACTTGGGAGCGTTCAGGCAGTCTGTGCGGATCTGCTCATAGCCTTTAAAATCCGCCTTTAATGCTTCATTCATCTGTTCCAGCGTGTATTTCTTATCATCAAATACCAGCTTTTTAATGGCTGCCATGGAATCCGCATAGGTGGCCAGGCCGGACCAAACCACGCCCGGTCCAAAGTTGTACATGGCTCCTCCTGCTGAGACATCCTTTGCTTTTTCCATACACCCCTCGTACATGATGGACATGAGAGGCTTTGGCGCAAGCTCCCTGTGGACGCGCTGGGAGATCACCGTGGCCACATCCGTCCACTTGGTGATGTACCTGATCTCTTCCTTAACCGCTGCCTCAAATTCTTCATAGGTCTTAAAGCCGCTTAGATCCCCCATGTCCGGGCAGACCTGCTTGCCGTACCACAGAGGCGTGCCGTGGTTTAACACCAGCTCAATACAGATCGGCCACTGGGTATAAGCAGTGGAGGTCCACTGGTACAGACGTCCCGATTTCTGCGGCTCCACGCAGCCCATAAGGCAGTAATCCCTTGCATCCTCAATGGATACGCCCTTGGCCAGCATCATTTTAATATGGGCATCGTCAAAATGGCAGGCTGGAAAGCCCATGCCGGAACGTACCACGTCCACGATCTTTTTCAGATACTTTTTCGGGGACTTATTGTGGATACGGCAGGCCAGAGACGGCTGATAGATCTTCACATGGCGTACCGCGTCCATGAGCAGGTAGGTCAGTTCATTGGTGGCATCCCTTCCTTCCCTGGTCACTCCGCCCACACACATGTTGACAAAGGGCTGGTAACCCGCAAAGAACTTGGAGCCGCCTTCGCTGGTGATCCACATCATCTCAGACATCTTGATCAGCATACAGCCCGCCAGTTCAAAGGCCTGGAAATCGTTCAGGCGTCCGCTGTCAATATCCCCCTTATAATAGGGATACATATACTGGTCCACACGGCCGATGGACATACCGGTCTGATTCTCCTCCACCACCAAAAGGGACTCAATGGTCCATACTGCCTGTATCGCCTCCCAGAAGGTCTCCGGCTTATGGGCGGGAACACGGGCATTGACCCTGGATATTTCCAGCAGTTCAGCTTTTCTCTTGGGATCTGACTCCTTTTGGGCCAGTTCCTTTGCGTATTCGGACATCCTTCTGGCATAGATCATCACGCCCTCTGTGGTGTCCATAATGGATTTATAAAAATAGATCTTTTCAATATCATCAGGGTTCTGGTAATCCAGCTCTGCCAGATGATCCATGGCCTCCTTCTGGATATCCAGCATTCCCTTTTTCATCAGGATCACATCATAGCCGGGATTGGAGTCACCGCCTCCGTTTAATGCGTGGTAGGAACAGTCGGAAACAAAGGACTCACCGGAAAGTTCCCAAACACCGGCTTCGCGGTACTGGTCCTCGCAGTACTCATCCACGGATTTCCCTTTCCAGAACGGAAACAGTTCCTCCCTCATGATCTTCTTGTCTTCCTCTGATATGTAGAATGGATCCTGTGGTCTGGAACCAATCGTGTCGATCTCGTCCTCCATCCATCTCCAGGCAATATCCGGTGAAAATGCTCCTGCCCTGGGCGCGCCGCAGGGTGCGCCTACAATCAGCTCATGGTCCTGGATAACCAGGGGAGCCGTCTCGCAGCAATAGCGGAAACATTTGGCCCGAAGCATGATTTTAGGCATTCCCGGGTTTTCACCGGCAATCTTTGTAATGGCTCTTGCCCGGTGTGTTGTGATGGTTGGTTTATGGGTAAGGTAATTATCCTTCAGTGCCTGAAGGCGGGCCGTCATACCGTCCGGTATGGAGGTTCCCTCTGTAACGATCCGGTCAGCCGCAGCCCCCTGTGAAGCCTTGCCTGTCTGGTCAGCCCCTACTTTTGTAATCTCGTCAGAAACAGCTTCAAACATCTTCATCAGTGAAGCTTTTTCTTCCGGAGACATGGTCTTTGCGGCTTCCGCCAATTTATTTGAAAATTCACGAATATCCAATCTATTCCCCTCGCTTTCAGCTTATTTATATTCCAGCTGCTCCAATATGGTTTTCAGCAGTCCTGCTACATCCACAGCTTCCTTATTATCTTTTCCTGCTTCCTTACTATCTTTTTCCGGTTCCTCTATCTTTTCCCTTTCCATGCCTTCCCATTGATCCAATGGATCCAGGTCCCGGATCCCCCTCACGCCCCAGGCTGCACTTCTTATGTACACCAGGTTCATGGGAGATACGTTGTCGGAAGTGATTCCCAAACCGGCAGTGAGTCCTCCAAGAGTCATGGAAGGAAACAGGTTGGTGGTTGCACCCATGGCTCCAAAGGATGCCGGCGTGTTGATCAGGACCCTTCCCACAGGTTTTTTTAGCATGAACTGGCGGATCACATCCTCGTCCCTGGAATGAATGACCAGGGTATGGCCGCTGCTCTCATTGACCAGCAGCTCCATGCATTTTTCACATGCGTGCATCCAGTCATTTTCTATGTAAAACACCAGCACCGGGCATAACAGCGCCCTGGCATATGGATTAAACTCAGTGATGTATTTCTGCTGGGATACCAAGACCCTGGTGCCCTCAGGCACGGTGAATCCCGCCTTTTCGGCCAGCCATAGGGCAGGCTTGCCCATGTACTCCGGATCCCTGCCGCCATTTTCCCGGCACAGCAGGCCCATCAGCTGTTCTTCCTCTGTCCGGTTCATAAAGTATGCACCTAAGGTCAGCATTTCCCGTCTCGCATCCTCTGCAATCTGGTGGTCGGCCACCACATACTGTTCCGCTGCCGCCGATGTCCCGCAGTCAAAACTGCGGCTTTCAATAATATCCTTCACAGCCTGCCTCACATCGGCTGTCCGCTCAATAAACACAGGACTGGGACCGATCCCTCCGCAGATAAACGGCTTTTTGCTCTCCCGGGATGCATTTAGCAGCCCGGGAATCCCTGTATTGATCACAAGGGATGTAAACGGATGGCAGAGCAGCTGGGCTGTTCCTTCCTTTGTCACCGTATTCAGACAGGAAATAGTTCCCTCAGGAAGCCCTGCTTCCTTTGCAGCCTCAGCCAGTATTTCCACTGTTTTTTGCACTGTTTTTTCCGCCCTGGGATGGGGGGCGAACACCACCGCATTGCCGGATTTTACAGCGATCGCTGCCAGGAACAGCGTTGTGGATACCGGACTTGTGGCCGGAACCAGGGCGGCGACCACTCCAATGGGGACACCAATCTTTGCAGTCTTTCTGTCCGGATCCTCCTCCAGCAGCCCCACACAGCGCATACCGGCAAGTTTTTCCTGTATCCGGCTTAAGATAAGACGGTTTTTCCTGTATTTATCCCGTTGGTTTCCGTAACCTGTTTCCTCAGCGGACTTAAGGGCCAATTCGTTCAGACAGCCTTTTATCCCATCCAGAATGGCCGTCACCCCAAAATCCAGTTTTTCCTGGTCAAAAAGCGCCAGGGCCTTTCTTGCCTCCCCTGCGTGTTCCATCAGGATTCTGGCTTCCTGTACGGAAAGCAGGTCCTTGTCAACGAATTTCATGACGCACACCCTTTCCCGGGCAAAAGGCTTTCCAGTGAGTAGCGGGCGATGATCTTTTCCAGGTGCGGGTGGGGTCTTGGGATCACTACCGAGCTGTATACCTCTGCTCCCATGGCCTCCACAGCCTTAACCCCCGCCTCCACAGCCGTCTTGCAGGCGCCCACATCTCCCCGCACCAGGACGGATATGTATCCTGAGGCCACGTTCTCATAGCCGATCAATTCCACATCCGCCGCCTTGCACATGGCGTCCGCTGCTTCCAGGACAAATACCAGGCCAAATGTTTCGATCAGTCCAATGGCTTCATATCGTTCCATATATTCGATTCCTCTCTCCATGTTTTAAGCTCTCTTTTGTCAGGCGTCAATGTCATGGACGGATACAATATCCCCCACTTCACGGATGGGCCTTGGCATCACATTCTTGGCTGTCAGCTTTCCGATGGCGGCTGCTGCCGCTGCTCCTGCCTCCACCGAGGAACGGACCGCTGCCACATCCCCCTTCACCATAATGGTGACAAGGGTGGAGCCCACATTTTCATAGGAGATCAGTTCCACATCCGCTGCCTTTAACATCTTGTCAGCCGCCTCCAGGGCGGGCACCAGCCCCACTGTCTCCACCAGTCCCAGGGCTTCTTCACCATAATATCTCATATGTTTTCCTCCCGTCAGCTGCACTGACGGTATTTCTTCGGCACATATTTTTCAACCGTTGCTTTTCCGTCTTCGTTTATGATATAGCGCAGGGAAAGTTCCCCTGCCTCATCCAGCTTGTAGCTCTCCAAGTTTAAAAGGCCGTTGGCTTCCAGGGACATGACGTGATCCAGGTAACGTTCCTTTGTAAACTGCCGTTCCCCGCCGTACTGGGGTTTCAGGGCTTCCATGATTTCTTTTATGTCAGCGCTCTTAACACTGTACAAATAATTCAGCACTGCTGTTCTTGCCGGTAATAGCATTTTCCTACTCTCCCTTCTTAAGCAGATCCAGTGGATTCATAGTTACCAGGATGGCTCCGAACACGATGACAACGGATCCGATCACAATGGTGGATGTGAGCTGCTGGCCCAGGAACATGACACAGAAGAGCACGCCCCAAAAGGCGTATGTTACATTTAAGGACATGCCAATGGCACAGCCCACAGTGGAATTGCTCTTGTACCAGCATACAAAGGATACGGCTGCGCTTAAACCGGAAAGCGCCAGCCAGATCAGCGGAAGTCCTGCTGCAAAGGTTCCTCCCAAAAGGGCCATTCCACCCACCAGCGGAACGATCACGACCAGGTCCACAATGCCGGAGATCAGTTCCCTTAAGTTAACCGCCACATCCGTATCGATCATAGCGCCGCCGTAGCTGGAAAGCATTCCCTCCAGTCCCCAGCTGATCGCAGCGATCAGTGCGCAGATGATGCCCAGTGTGAAGTTGGGGCTGCCCTCAGGCTTTACCCAGTTGATCACAATGGCGCCGGCCACGCAGATCATCATACCTGCAATGACACGCTTGGTAGGCTTTTGTTTTAAGAAGATCCACGCAAAGATCGCTCCAAACAAGCTGCATGTGGCGGAAATGGGGATGGCGTATGCCCCTGCCATGGCCAGGCCCACCAGGTAAGCCCCGTTGGCAATGGGTCCTCCCAGCAGGGATCCAAGCACGATCATCTTGCCGGGAAATGTATGTAAGCTTCGTCCAAGCTCACTGAGCCTGCCGCATCTTGCGTTGTAAAGGGTCAGCCAGATGCCTGCGAACAGGTCATTGAGTCCTGAACACACATAGGGAGCTGCCAGGACACCGGCCGCGCCCATAAGAGGCTCATAATATCCAGCCACCAGTACCAGGGTGGTGTAGATCCCGTAGGTCAGGCCGGATATCAGCCCTGTGGTTATTCCCGTCACTCGGAATTTTTTGTTCACCTGTTTCATTTTGTCATCAGCCGTCATAGGGGCTGCCGCCCCATAATTTACTGCTGCACTGTCTCCGTTCATATATGGAATCTCCTTTGGTCGCTATTCTGATGTTCTGTTCTGTGATGTTCTATTCTGAGGTCCTGGTTCCCGGAAGAATGGTTTCCACTTCCCCGTGGGGCCGTGGTATCACATGTACGCTTACCAGTTCTCCCACTCTTCCGGCCGCAGCTGCTCCCGCGTCTGTGGCAGCCTTCACAGCGCCAACATCTCCCCGCACCATCACAGTGACCAGGCCTCCGCCGATCATTTCTTTGCCAAGCAGTGTAACATTGGCGGCTTTTACCATGGCGTCCGCCGCCTCAATGGATCCCACTAATCCTTTTGTCTCAATCATTCCCAATGCATCATATTTCATGGTCTGTTGCTCCTTTTCTTGCGCCCGCTTTTGCGTGTCAAAATGCACAAAAGCCGGTTATCATATTTTGTTTTAATGATTTTGTGTTCGGCCTTCACAAATTAGAAAACATCCCAAATCAGCAATATTACCAACTTTTTAAATACGCGTCATGTTTTTCTATGCATTTAGTATAGACCCTGCCCTTTAGTGGAATGTCAACCGTTTTTTTGAGATTTTTTTAACTATTTGCTGCTTTTTAATTTTGCAAAGAATTGGGTATTCTCGGAAAGCATTGAAATATAAGGGTTTTATGGAAGATTATTCCATCAAAACCGGCAAAAAAAGAAGCAGGTGACCAGGCACCTGCACGTCAGAATCCGACCATTCTCGTCTCTTTATTTTCATTCGGAAGGGGAAATCTCTGTATTCTCCCCCCGTATGTCCTGCATAAATCTTTCCCCTAAGGGGAAGCTTTTTGTCCTCAGTCACAGGGACCGCTGACAATGGGTACGATCACCTCTGTCACAAACTCCTCCGGATTCCTGGTGGTCCAGTAATCCACCACATAGCGCTCATAAGATTCCGGGCCGCATTTGTATCCCCTGGCAGCTGTCCAGTCCCGTATCTTCCCATAGGCATCCTCAATCTGTTCCAATGCGCCTAAATGGTAAACCGTGGCCGCCATGTTCCCGCCGAACACAGTCTGGTTCGTTCCCTCCATACATGGACGGATGGGCCTTTGCATGATCCTGGCGGACGTGCTGGTCCCATTCATCTTGTCCGTCCAGGAAGGGAACCGAAGGATCACCTCACCTGCGATCTCGTTGTTCACGCTCTCCAGATAGTTCACCCAGTCAATATTGATAATAGATTCCATGTAGTGGTAGGAAAACGGCTGGTCCATGTAACAATAATTAGCCGTGCTTATGTATTTCACCCCTACCTCCTGCACCTTGCTCCTGGAAACCAGCTGCGCTTCCTGGATCAGCTCATACCAGTCCTTGACCGCCACATAACTGTTGTGGATCTCCTGTTCCTGGATCCTCAGCTCATCGATCTTACTGATAAAATTCTGTTTGACAAAATAGTATGTGTTCCCCTCCACCAGGTCCTGCATTTCCTCCAGCTTAAATCCCATCTGCTTGTAATACTTCACAATGGGAACGGTCAAAAGGGTCTCCCTGTTATAATACCTGTACCCGTTCTCCTTACATATTACGTCCGGCGCAATAATTCCGATCTGGTCATAAAAGCGAAGGGCCTTTTTTGAAATGTTGCATATTTTGCTGACTTCCCCGATTGAATAAAGTTTTTCTTTTTGCATCTTCCCCGATCAAACCCCCTGTCAGTTTTTTAACATAATACTAGTATAAACCTTCCTGTTAGGTGGAATGTCAATATCCATTCCCGGATACCTCCGATTCCGGAAAATAAGGCAAAAAAGAACGGCCAGGCCCAAAAAAGGGGCCTTTCCCTTCTCTTTTTACCTGGTCGTTCCTGTTTCCTTCCCTTGCTACATTCCTGTAAAGGGGATGGTTTTTATCCGGATCTTGGGGTCACCGGCACGATCACTTCTGTCACAAATTCACTGGAACTGCGGGTAGTCCAATAATCGATCACGTAGCGCTCAAAGCATCCCTGGTCACAGGCATACCCTCTCATATCCGCCCATTTTAAGATCTTCTCATACACTTGTCCCATATCCTCATAACCGCCCACATGATAAGCGCACGCCGCCATCCGGCCGCCCCACATGATCTGAGCCGGATCCTCCGGATCCGCCCATACCGCCTTCTGCATGATCCTTGCCCTGGTACAGGTTCCTGACATCTTATGGGCGGCGGAAGAAAAATTCAGGATGACCGGTCCTGTTATCTTCTGTCCCGCCGCTTCCAGATAATTGGTCCAGCTGATATTGATAATGGATTCCATATACTGGTAATTAAAATCCTGATCCATATAGCAATAGGATGCGGGATCTATAAAACGCACGGAAACGTCCTGGATTTTGTGACGGATGACCAGTTCCGCTTCCTTTATCAGCTCATACCAGTCTTTGACCGCCGCCAGGCTGCCCTGGATCTCCCTTTCCATATCCTTAAGTCCACTGATCTTGGAGTGGAAATTCTGCTGCAGGAACTGGTATGTATTTCCGCCCAGCATCTCCTGCATTTCCTCCAGCTTAAACCCCATCTGTTTATAATATTTCATCACGGGAACCAGAAGCAGGGTCTTCCTGCTGTAATAGCGGTAACCATTTTCCTCACTGATATGGTCAGGGGAAAGAAGGCCGATCTTATCATAGTAGCGCAAAGCCTTGGCGGAAATATTGCAAATCCCGGCCACCTCTCCTATGGTGTATAATTCCTTCTCCTTCAAGAAACCACCCATCCCTTCCCTGTGTTTAGAGTCCCTGTCACTTCATAAAAGGCCAGTATTTCTTGAGTAATATAAAGGTGATGAACGGAGGTATCCCATGCCTGACAACCGCTGCCAGCAGATTGACCTTTATCAGGACCGAGGACAGTATCAGAACGCCAAACAAAACTAGGATCAGATAAAATGTCAGACGTTTTCTTCCTATCATCAGCCAATAATAGAGGATCCCCGCCGCAATACAGGTCACCATGGAAAAATAATCCTTAAGCAGCGCACACCCAAGAATATTGATCGCAGCCACTGTGACCATTAAATAACACCAGAACTTGATTTCTTTTCCAAATTGAACATTTCCGTATTCCATAACAACCTCACTTGTATTTAATAGGGCTTACCTTCAGCGCACAAGGCATCTGAAAGGTGTGTACCCTTGCACACTGAGGGTATTATAGCACAATGGGGATGAATTAGCTATAGGAATGATCGGACCTTTACATATCATCCCATCCCCGCTCCAGCACATAAGCAAAATACTTCTCCCTGATCCGTTTCCGTTCCCGGACCTTGATGGGGATTCTGTCACCGTTTTCCATTGTGAAATCCGTATCCGCGCGGGTAATATAATCCATGTTTACAATATAACTTTGATTACACTTTAAAAACCTTGGCTGGGTCAGTTCTGCCTGGACCTCATCCAGCTTTTTGCGAATAGTATGCTCCACCCCCTTGGCGCATACAATCCTCAGATTCATCCTCCGGCTTTCAATATACATGATATCGTCATAGGAAATCCGTCTGCTGGAACTCCCATTTACCATCAGAAGGCTCTTTTTGTTCTTTGGATATCGGTATTCCATAAAACGGTTCAGGACATTTTCCACTTTATCCCGCACAATGGGCTTGAGCAGGTAACCATCTGCCCATACATCATAGCTTTCTATGGCGTAATCCGGACTGGAGGACATAAATATCACAGCAACATTCCTGTCATGTTTGCGCAGCCTGCGTATGATCTCCATTCCGCTTAACCTCTGCAGATAAATATCCATAAAAATAAGGTCATATCCCGGATACTGATCCTCGCTTTCATATTGTTCGATCAGGTCTTCCCCCTGCTCAAAATATGCAATCTGTAAAGGTTCTCCCCGTTTTTTCATCTTTTGTACCAATATTCCTCCGACCTGCTCTCTCTCTGATTTCTCATCATCACAAATTGCAATCAACATAAGTATTCCCCTCCTCCAATGAATGTCCTGGAATCAGCAAGTCTGAAATCCATATATTACCAAATATAACATGATCATAGATGAAGCCGGGCTTTTCCGTAAGTCCTCCGGGACAAACAGATGCAAAACGGGACAATTGGTCATTGAAAATCTTGCATCTCCCCATGTTCTGTGCTTAAATAAATATACTATGACAATTTGTAAGGGGGATTTTTGTGAAAATAGCAATTTGTGACGATGATGAGTCTATACGAGTCCAGCTTCGTCAGTTTATCCAGCAATATGCCATTGATAACGCTCTTGATTACACAATTCTGGAATTTAGTCAGTCCACGCTGCTTTTAGACACTGCACGTCAGGACCCTGATATCCGAATCATGTTTTTAGATATCTACATGTCACCTCTTTCCGGCATGGATCTGGCTGAAACAATCCGTGCAGAAGGAAATGGCTGTGCCATTATTTTCGTCACCATCAGCAGGGACCATTATTCCAGAAGCTATGAGGTGGATGCGGAACATTATCTGGTAAAACCAGTTACATATGAACAGGTTGAAAAAGCGCTCAAACGGTGCGAACGGCTGCTGATATCTGCTGCCAGATGCGCCTTTTTCTTTTCCAACGGACATGAAATAAAAGTGCCTTTGAGAAACATACGGTTTGTTGAAGTATTCCGAAACCAGACCATTATTCACGCGTCCGCTGACATTGTTCTGCGCTGTCCGCTGGCGAATGTTATGGGGCAGCTTTCAGACTCCCGTTTTCTGAGGACACACCGCAGTTTTATTTTAAATATGGATTTTATCGCCTCAAAGGATGGAAATGACATCCTGTTAATAACCGGTGAGAAAATCCCGTTAAGCCGCACCCGGGAAAAAATTTTCGATAAAGAATATGGACAGTACCTGACTGCATCCATGGCAGGTGATGAATGATGAAAAAACAAATGATCATGCTGCGCTCCGCCATTGCCCTTTCCATCATTGCTCTGGCAACAGGCAGTACATCCCTCTACTCCCTGGCCGCTGCCCAGCCCGTTCCGCCACCTTATGCCTATCAGTGCTCCGGTGAGAATGGGGATTCCAGCAACAAAGGCTCTGTCTCATCCGGGGAAATTGGATCTTATGCAGCAAAAGATGATGCAAAAGATCACAGGGGCCGTATGGAGGATTCGTCTGAAAAGGCTGAAAGTGATGGGGATGGTTCCTCTGATGGCGGTGAAGCGGATTCCTCTAACCAGTCCAATGGCAATGAAGATGATTCCTCCGACCTGCCTGACGGCAACGGAAATGGTTCCTCCGGCCTGCCTGACGGCAGTGAAGATGATTCCTATACCCCGCCTGACGGCAATGAAGATGATTCCTCTGGCCTGCCTGATGGCGATAAAGATGATTCCTCTGGCCTGCCCGATGGCGGTGAAGATGATTCCTATAACCCGCCTGACGGCAATGAAGATAATTCCTCCAGCCAGCCTGACACTGACAGCGATAAAGACGATTCCTCTGACAAACCCGGCCATAACCAAGAGGGCTCCTCTAACCCAACCGATGGCACAAGGGAAGATCCTGACAACACAACAGGTGAAAAAGAGAACCCGGAGGACAAGCTGGAGGATCAGGATACCGCACCAGATGCCGTGTCCGCAGGCGAGAGTTGTATTTCCAGGGAACAATACCGCAGCGAACCGAGGAAAAAACAGGAGGAAGAATACGTTTTTTGCGGCTATCATTTCGATCATCATGATTGGCCTTTAGAATGGGCAGCAGGTGTTGAATTTGATGCTTCTGCGGAACTTCCAGCTGTTGTGGAATTATATGTGGATGGCCCTGACGGCCATATAGACGAACCCGAATATCTGGATGTGGAATGGGATCTAAGTGAGGTTGATTTCACCAGGGAAGGAGAATATCCCGTTACAGGTATCCTGGATACGGATGCCTGTTCATATCCTCTGGATTGGGACGATATCCCTTCTCCTTCCCTTATAATTGCCGTGGTCCGCAGCGGAACCATGTCATTCCAGCCCGAGGTAAATGGAAGTACGCTTCTGCTCCAATATAGAATGAATGAAACTCCCTTTCGTTTGCCTCTAATGTTCATGGAACTATATGAAAGCCTGGACAATGGTGCAAGCTGGCATAATATCACTCAAAGTTCCAGGGTACGGATCAGTGATAACCAACTTTCCATTACCGGCATTTACTCAGACTCCCTGTTTCAGGCCATTGATTTAAAACTCTCCGATTATGATTCCCATAATTCGGATATTGTGGAGGTGACCGCTGACGGCAGCATACAGTCGGTTTCCATCATTTCCTCCGGCGGTGAACAAGGCGGAGATGAATGGAATCCAGATTGCGGCAGTGTCTGGGATCCCACCCCAGCCGTGGACGGCCCCTATCCGATCATTGAGTACAAAACAGGGGCTCCCCGTCCCTTTTTCCTGGACCTGAAAATAGAAAAGGGAATCAGTGACTGGATCAACCGGGACCTATATGATCCGATCAGCGTCTTTTATGGAGGCTCCCCCCATGGATTTTGGAAAGAAAAGATTCTGCTCCCTGTGGAATGGGATTGGGAAACAGTGAATGCCATTGATTGGGATCAAGTGGGTGATACCGTGGTCCATGGGCATTTTTCAAACGAGACAATAGATGCCAACAGACATCTTCTGGATTTCGACCATATGCCTGAGCTTTCTTTTACAATATCCGTCTATTCTCCTGAGGCCGCATTTTTCTTATATGCTGACGAGGAAAAACTATTTGAAGACCAGACAGCCCGCTTTCAGTTTTACAACTGTCAGGACCAGGTTATTTCCCTGGGTGATCCCTCTATGCTGACGGTCTGGTGCTCTTTAGACGGCAGGGATACATGGTATGATATCACAGATGCGCCAAATGTAATTCTGACCGGCAATTCCCTTTCGGTATCCCATTTAAGCCGGAAACATCTGGATGGCCTGGGATACACGTTTCAGATCGAACAGTCAGCTGATCCGGACCGTGAATCATTTTCCTCTACCCTAAGCGTATACCACAACATCTATGGTATTTCGTTCGGGACGGATATTGGCGGTAACCGGGGCGGCGGTAACCGGCAGGAGCAGCCCCCGGAAGGACTGTTTGACACAGAGGGATCAGAAGATGAGTCCAATGAGGAACCGCCGGTGGAGATTCCTCCGGATCCTGATATTCCCCCTTCCCCTGATCCTTCGCCTGATCCGCCGCTTCCTCCTAATCATGACGGGCAGGAATCCCCTGATTCCGGGGATGGGCATCAGGATGGTGATGGGAATCAAGGTGGTAATGGGAGCCATGGCGGCGATGGAACAAAAAACAGTGTTATCAGCAATGGGGCAACGTCTAAAAAGGATACTCTCATAACAGCAATTCCGCCGGAAACTTCCCCATATAATAGCCTGGATATCCCTGATTCCGCCCTCTTATCCCCACCTTCCATCGGACCGGTCAAGGCTGTCGATGCGCCCGTGGACGCTGGTGCAGCATTGGAGAAGGACAGGGGTACACCGGGAACAGAGATTCCCGATCAAGTCCCACACAATGCGGAACAGGACCCGGCGGACACAAACACAACGGCGGATGTCCAAAACAAAGAACACAAAGCTCCGTCTGCACCAACCGGGACAGAACCGCCTGACATTTCGGAGAAACCACCTGCCAAGTCGGTCTGGAATGCCACTGCACGAAAGCTTACCGGCGCTGTTGCTGTGCTTTTCGGCGGAATTGCCGGTTTTTGGATGACAAGGAGGCGATGATATCAGAACACCCTATGATTGGAAGCGCATTATATTGCTTTTTTGTGCTGTATTATGCGCTGCCTCCCTCTTTTTTCTACAGTATCAATATGATAATAAATATAGCGCCTCTGCTGTTTACGGAAAGCAAGGGGTTCTGGACTTAAGTACTTCCATGGATGCGCACCCGCTGAATATTCTGACGTATGGCTGGGAATTTTATCCTCAAAAGCGTTTGGACCCAGGTACATTTGACGGACATCATCCCCAATATCTATTCTTAGGCCAATACGGCGGTTTTGAAGGCAAAGGCAGTACCGGCTCCCCCCACGGATCCGCTACCTACCGCCTGAATATCCTGCTTCCGTCCAAACCGGATGAATACGCTTTGGAACTTCCTGAGATCTATTCCGCCTCCCGTGTCTGGGTCAATGGCAGTCTGGTCAGCCGTTTAGGCGATATTTCCGGTTCCGGCCAGCCCGCTATCCGCACAGGGATGGTCACGTTTCAGGCAGCCAGCCAGGCAGAGATCGTAGTGCAGGCAGCCGATCATATCCACTACTACAGCGGTATAATCTATCCGCCCGCATTCGGAACCATGGAAACCGTATCAGATTTGATCTCCTTCCGCCTTATGCGCACCTGCATTATGGTGATATCCTCATTCACCATAGGGATCATGTATCTTATGATCGGCATAAGGACCGGAGAAGAACGGCGACAGATGATCCTGTTTGCTTTAACCAGCCTTCTGTTTGCCCTCCATGCCACCTATCCCCTGCTCCATTTGTTCGGTGCGGGATACTGGTCCTACCGTTTGGAAGATACCAGTTTTTTTCTCTTCCTTTTAGCAGTCACTACCCTTCATTGTAGTTTATGCAGGATCAGCGGCAGCCCTCAGCGGATTGTTCTCGGCCTTGGCGGTTTTATTGTACTGCTCACCCTGGTCATCCCCTCTTTTCTGATTAATGACAGCTTAAATGCAATGATGGCCTATTCTGTTTTTCTGGACAGCTGCAAGCTGCTCCTTTTCAGCTGGCTCATTGTAACCGCATGTTTCAATAAACAGCGCGATGAACGGATCAACGGACTGCTGCTCGCAGGGCTTTGTATCATTGCGGTGTCTCTTCTGTTCCAGACAGCCCTGCCTGTATTTGAACCAATACGATTTGGATGGCAGACTGAAAATGCCGGCTTTGCATTCATACTTATCCTGGGAGGCGGCCTTTGGTTTGATACGGTCAAAGCTTACGCTGACCGTGCTGCTCTGACTGAAAATGTACGTCTGATGAAAAAGCAATTTTCCCTTCAGGAAGAGAATTACCGGCTCATTACCGGAAATTTTGCGGAAATACGCCGGATGCGCCACGATCTGCGCCATCACCTCAATACAATAAAGGAACTGGCTGGACAGCATCAATACGAGGAACTTGAACATTACATCATGGGCTGGGAAGACAGTTCAGAACAGGCCACCCGTCCCGCCCTATGTGAAAATCAGGCAGCCAATGCCATTTTGAATTATTACCAGCAGGCTGCAGATGAAAAAAACATTTCCCTGCGTTTAAAAGTAGCACTGCCATCTGAACTAAAACTGGAAGGGTGGAATCTGGGAATCCTTTTGGGCAACCTTTTGGAAAATGCCATTGAAGCCTCTGAAAAACTGCCGGAAGAAATGCGCCTGGTAAAGGTTTATTCCAGAATTGCAAACGGCAACCTCCTTCTGACTGTCAAGAACCATTGGTCCGGTGAATTTTTGGCTTCCGGAGAACAGGTATATTCCACCAAGCACCAGGGCGTTGGAATCGGTCTGTCCAGTGTCCGCAGCCTTGTAAAGAAAAAGGGCGGCCAATTTTTCATCAGTCCCAATGAACCGGATTTTACAGTTTCCGTGGTATTATGGAATGTTGCGGACCAGAACAGGTTTATAAGGGAATGAAGTTATAGAATCATATAATAAGAGCGCTTTTTCATATAATAGGGAGTTCCAGAGGATTTTACTGCGTTGAAAAAGAGAGCCGGACCGGCTCTCTTTTATATCCGTGTTATCATATTCTCTTTGTAGACACCTGCAATATGGGAATATCATTCAATCCATTCGCCCTTTTCATTCACAGTATATCCATCCGGGGTAGTTGTCCCTACCAGCAGCTGCCCTTGTCCGGCCCCCTGTTCCTGGCTGAAATAATACCATTTTCCATCAATCTGATTCCACCCGGTACACATAGCGCCCTGTTTTCCGTCTGCTGATGGATTCAGGTAAAATTTCCTTCCGTCAGGAGCCGTAAACCATCCGGTTACCATATGGCCATCCTGGTCAAAGTAATACCAGTTGTAGTTTCCATTATAATACAGATATCCCCACTGATCCCGATAAGAATTACCATAACTGAATGTCCACTTATCCCCATCCACCGACCAGTATTCCGTATCATCATGTCCTTCACCGTCATCGCCATCATCTGTATCCGGCATCTCTGCATCTGAATAATCGTAAATATCCCCAATTCCAAAGATAACGGAATATTTACCCGTCTCACCTGCATCCAATGACAGATCCAGCCATGAGCAAGCCATACCGCTGTCCATATCTTCCAAATCCTCCTCAGGCAAGTCTCCTGCAAATATATTGCTGAACCGGTTTCCATAGTAACCGTACCACCATCTGTCAATGGGAGCCTCACTTTCATCATCATCTTTGACAACAAAAGCATTTACATACTCGTTCACTTCCTCTTGGCTGTAATCGCGTCCCCGCATCAGGATCCCATCATCCGTCCGTTGAACTTTTGCCATGTCATCCCTGCCCACACATGTATCTGCATCTAAACCAAGGGAAAATCCGATTTCTTTATCATCTGTTGTATTTTCCACATAGTAGGTCAATCTGACATAAGAAACATCGTCAATCGGTATGATTTCTGCCCTTAAGTAAATCTCCAGACCGTTTTTATCCGCTTTCAGATCATCGCTGAAATAAAGAGTATCTGAGCTGCGGCTATCTGCCATAAGGATTCTGGATCTATATCCGCTGTAACTGCTTTTTATATAAGTCTCTCCATTATATCCGCCTATATCGAATCCGTTCCGCTCTAAGATAAACTTCATATTACCATTATCATCTTCCGCTATCAGCTCTGGAATGTCGTTTTGCGAAACAACATTATTTAAGGCTGCTGCCATCAAAAGTTCAGGCTGGACCACTTCCGGGTTTAACAAATCCGGTTTTAACTGGTCCGGATCCATCTGGTCCGGGTCTAACTGGTCCGGACTTACCACATCCGGATCCATCTGGTCCGGATCCACCTGGTCTTGGGGAGGTATGTTCTCATTTTTCTCCTGATCATCGATCAGATCATCATCGTTCTTCACATCATCCTGGGAATTCTTATCATCTGTACCATTTCCCTCATCTAAATCTTTATCCTTGTCCGGAGCGTCTTGATGGGATGAGTTCTCTCCGTTCTCGGTGTTCTCGGTGTTTTCGGTTCCGGTTTCTCCACTCTCGGGTCCATTGTTTTCGGTTCCGGTTTCTCCGCTCCCGGTTCCATTATTTCCGGTTCCTTCGGTTCCGTTTTCCCCGCTCCCGGTCCCTTCACTCCCGGATTCATTATTCCCGGTTTCTTCACCTCCGGCTCCTTCACTTCCGGCTCCTTCGTTCCCGGCTCCTTCACTTCCGGCTCCATTGTTCCCAGTTCCTTCACTTCCGGCTCCCTCGTTTCCGGCTCCTTCGTTCCCAGTTTCCTGGTTTCCGGCTCCTTCACTCCCGGCTTCCTCTTTTCCGGTTCCTTCACTTCCGGCTTCCTCTTTCCCGGCTTCTTCATCACCGGTATCTTTAATTCCAGTCCCTTTGTTTCCAGTTTCCTCCTGTCCCTCTCCTTTCGACATCTCTGTCTTCCCGGTTTCTTCCTGAGCCAGAGCTGTGAGCGGAGCATTGCTTGCCGCAAGACAGATGGTCACTGCATAAGCTGCTGCCTTTGGGCCAAACCCCTTAATCTTCCTCACCCTGCTATATGATTTCCGCATACACTGCTTCCTCCTTTAAATTACTTTAAATTACAAATTCTTATTGTAACTATAGCAAAAAACATAAAACAAGAGGATGCCTTGTGAAATAAGTCAATTTTATTGATACAAAAGTCATTCATGAAAACAAAGAGCCCAAGGGACAGCGGTGATGCACATCAGATAAACCATTAAAGGCATCCTTCCTGGAATGGCCGCAAATGCAAGCGGGTTTTACATTGCAATAGCACCTGTAGAACCGCTGGGATTACATGGCATTGTTTTCTACATACCAAAAGGCTGCTATGAAATTCGGCTATCTTCATAGCAGCCTTTTATACTTTTTCATTCATTCTCATTTATCGTTATCGGCAAACGGCTGTATCACCACATCCGACTCCTGTTCCGCAACCCGGACAATGGAACTGCAGTCATCTGATCCAAATCCGCAGTTCTGAGCAACGCGGATATTTTCCCTGGCCAGATTTCCCAACTTCATCGGCACCTGCAAGCTTCTTGCCATATCCAGGGCCATGTCTACATCCTTAGCCATAAGATCCGTGGTAAATCCCGGCTTGAAATTGCGCTTAAATGTAAAGTTCTCCATTTTTACACGTCCGGCAAAGCTTTCCCCTGAGCCTGAGTTCACCACGGACATCAGTACCTGTGGATCCAGCCCTGCCTTGACAGCCAGCGCCAAGACCTCGGACGCAGCGCTCAGATTCAGGGCAAACAGCATCTGGTTGCATGCTTTTGCAATATCCCCTGAGCCAACGGGTCCAACCGGTATGATCTTATCTCCCATTACCTCCAGTATAGGACGCACCTGTTCCAGGGTGTCAACATTCCCTCCAACCATAATTGTCAGGGTTCCCTCCGCTGCTCCCTTGGCGCCGCCGGTTACCGGGGCATCCAGCATTCTGACCCCTTTTTTTTCCAGTTTCTTGCTGATTCTTTGAGTGTTGGCATAATCCGAACTGCCCATATCCATAAATATCTTTCCTTCATCCAGGCCTTCATACACTCCGTTTTCGCCAAACATTACTTCTTCCACCACCCGTGAATCCGGCAGCATGGTAATGATCACATCGCTGTGCTCAGCAATCTCTTTGGGAGTTTGTCTGGCAATCCCGCCTTCTTCTGCCAGGGGCTTTACGTGCACATCCGTTCTGGCATAAATATTCACCTGATATCCTGCTTTTAAAAGGAGCCTTGCCATGGGCGTTCCCATGATCCCAAGTCCGATAAAGCCTATCTTCTGCATCATTTCCACCTCCAAAAGGGCAGACATCCGTCTGCTGTATTTAGTTTTATCATTGTTACAGAAACGGGAAGATCATACGCTTCTCCGCATAGCTGCCAATTCCAGAAAACGAAGCTGTGATGGGGTGCCGCTTATCTTTTCTTTTTCCGGGAATTCCTGATCGAAGTGATTGACTGCAGATTCATCCGCTTCGTAGATTCCATCCTCCACATAGCGTCCGCTGATTCCATTGAGAGCACCTTTGTACAACTCACAGGCCTGAAGTGCTGCGGCATACATATTGTCAGCGGTCCGGATTCCCAGTTCCTCGGCAGGAATAAAACCTCGGCGTGAATAGTAATCCGGATCACCGCAGAGCAGAATTGCCCTGTACCCCAGATTCCGGGCTATTTCTTTGGTATGTTCGATCATTTTCCTTCCAACACCGGACCGCTGGTATTGGGGCAGAACGGAAATCGGCCCCAAACTCAGCACCTGGTAATCCTGTCCGTCATCCCCATGGATGATCCCCTTTACACAGACCACATTTCCAATGATCCTGTCCCCATCCTTGGCCACATAGTCCAGTTCACCCACAAAAGCGGGGCGGCTGCGCATAACATGGAGAAGGTAATGTTCACAACATCCTGGGGAATAAATATTCCAAAATGCCTCACGGGTCATATTTTCGGTCTGACGGTAGTCTTCAGGCTGTTCAAGCCTTAACTTTATACTCATCGTATGATCTCCCTCCATCTATTACTGTCGTTTTCACCATATACGATTATAAAGGTATTATAGTATAAAAAAACAGGAAAAGATAGCCGTCATCTTCTCCTGTTTCATCTCTATTTTATCATTGCCCAATGCCGGAGAATGGTTCCACCTGAGTGGATTCTGCTGCAGGTAATTCCATGGAAAAAGTTTCTATGGGAATGGATTCCGATGGAACGGCGTTCCGGAACTGTTTCATCATACCGTCCAAATGTGGTAATTTTATGATAGATGGGTGATCCCAACAGCCCTGTCACCAGGGATTCCAATAAAAAAGATATGGATCACAGACTCCCTGTACCCATATCCTTTTTCATTGTTATTTATTTTTTCCCGGCAGCTTTATGACAAATCGGGTGCCGCCTCCCTCCCGGCTTTCGCCATGGATCCTGCCTCCGTGCTGCTCCACAATGGCCTTTGTGATGGAAAGTCCGATCCCCATTCCTCCTGTTTTCTTGCTTCTGGATTTATCCACCCGGTAAAACCTATCAAACAGGAAGGGCAGTTCTTCCTTCGGCACTCCAATCCCATTATCCTCCACGGATATCACGATTTTGCCGTCTTCCTGTGTTCTGTATGTTACCCGGATCGTTCCTCCCTCCGGTGTATAGGTCAGGGCGTTTGACAACAGGTTTACCAGACATTGTTTTATCCGGAAATAGTCAGCGTACAGCCGGTCTCCCTGTTGGGCATCGATCTCCATCACGATCTCCTTTGCCCTGATCCTGATCTCGAAATCATGAAAAACCTCCCGGCACAGGCTGCAAAAATCAAACTCCGTACGGTTTAACTCCTGGCGGCAGTTTTCCAGGGAATACAGCTCCTGCAGCTGCTCCACAATCCTGACCAGGCGCAAAATCTCAGCGTGACAGCTTTTTAGGCGTTCCGAGGTAGGATCCCAGATTCCATCGATCATAGCCTCCATGTGGCTCTGGAGATTGGTGAGGGGCGTCCGCAGTTCATGGGCCACATCTGACGTGATTTGACGTTTCTGCTTTTCCTCTTTTTCCAGGGCCAGGGACATTTCATTGATGGCTTCCACCATATGGCTGGTCTCACGCATCCCCTGTCCTGTCCTTGCCTGGGCGCCGTATTCTCCTCCTGCAATCTTCTGGGCCACCAAGATCACGCTGTCAATGGGTTTGGAGACAGCGCGGGCAATGAGCGTTCCCAGGATCACCACACCTAAAAGCGCAATTGCTCCAATAACCAGCAGCGAATGATTCAGGTTCCCCATCAGCTCCAGCTCCTGATCATTCAGTGAATAGGGGCCATAATATCCTACCTTTAATGTGCCGAATGGCGTTCCCCCGCGGTCCAGCGTATATGTCTCCTGTGTGTAGCTTCCATTAAAGTTGGGGTAGCGTTCCTTCATCTTTCCTTCTGCATGTTTCAGGATCATATCGCATTCATGGGAGCGGTGGGTACGCATATCCCAGTCCATTTCACTGTTCTCTGCCTGGACATGGATAATAAGGCCATTCTGCAGGGCGGCATATCCTATGATCTCTATCCCTTTCTGGTCAAATGTACCTGTCTTTTCATCGTAGAGCTGATCAATCTGGCTGATCATCTGATCGATCTGGGTCCTCTGCTGTTTGATCGCATATTGCTCAAACAGGCTGTCGGCCATGATATTAAAAAACAGGCTTAATCCCAAAACGATCAGAAGAGCCATGATGGAATAGGATATGATCAGGATGTTCTTCAAACTTTTTTTCATTCCATTTCTCCGGCAAACTTATAACCCAATCCATGTACCGTAAGGATATAGGAAGGGTACCTGCGGTCGTCTTCGATCTTCGACCGGATTCCTTTGATATATGTATCAATGCTCCGGTCATAGCCGTCAAAGTCGTCATTCAGTGCATAGGTAATCAGCTGCTCCCTTGTGAAAATACGGTTAGGGGCCTTGGCCATGGTGGTCAGGATCTTTAATTCCGTTGGGGTTAAGTCGGTCTCTTTTCCCTGCACCTTCACAATCATATTGTCAAAATCAATGACCAGTTTTCCCTGGTTATAGGATACCGGCAGGCTGGTCAGTTCATCCCCCTCAGCCCTTCTCAAAACAGCCCCAACCTTTGCAACCACAGCCCTTGGACTGAACGGCTTGAAAATATAATCATCCGCCCCCATCTGAAGCCCGTTGATCAGATCAGCCTCTTCCGTTCTGGCAGTCAGCATGATAATGGGAACACGGGAAACTGTGCGGATGGACCTGCAGACCTGTTCCCCCATAATATCCGGAAGCATTAGATCCAGCAATATCAATGAAACCTCATTTTCCTTAAACAATTTCATTGCCGTGGTACCGTCATAAGCGCACAGCACCTGATATCCTTCCTTTTTCAGATAGACCTGAAGGACTTCCACTATCTTTTCTTCATCATCCACAATAAGGATGGTTCTTGGACATTTCATCTTTCCCTCCGATTCAAACTTCCGCCTTTTCAGGAGGCGCACAAATATTTATTATACTATACCACACGGCGGACGGACAAGATTGGCTTATAATTTGCCGGTGAAATGGTGATCCCCTCCCTGGCATTGCTGGCATGGACAAGCTGATTCTGTCCTTTATAGATGCCGATATGTCCCCTGTAGGAGACAATGTCCCCCGGCTGCGCATGTTCCAGACCGCCCACATCCATCCCCACACGTCCCTGAGCCCTGGATGTTCTGGGCAGGGAAACGCCGAATTGCTCGTACACCCTCATCACAAATCCGGAACAGTCCGCGCCATTGGTCAGACTGGTTCCGCCGTAAACATATGGATTCCCTACAAACTGGGATGCGTAGGCCACTACCTGCTCTCCTGTGCTGACCTGAGGAATTTCCACAATGTCCTCTTGGATCTCCTGCGTGGAAGGCTGGTCTATGTCAATGGCCGGTTCCTCTGTTTTTTCAGTTTCATCCATCACAATAGACGGTTTTTCAACTATTATTGTATCTGCTTTCACGGTGTAAGGATTTGATGCGGCCAGAAACAATACGGTAAAAGCTGCTGTCAGTTTCATTCTTCTCATAAGTGTCTCCATTTCTTTTCGTAATTGTTACATTTCTGTTACAATTTACCTCAAGAATGTGGGGATTATATGATTATTTATAGTTTCCTCTTTCCAAACCAGCAGGGTTGTTATATACTTTCATTGTATGAAAAAACATGGCGGATATATGGTGTTTAGGGCAATATCCGATTCCCCATATTATCCCCACATTTGTCAGATATATTTTGATACATCGGCCGGCTGTCTTTGATACGGCGGCGGAAAATGCCGCCAATTGCCAAATAGTTTACATCCGGCGAGAAAAGGAGTCTTAGATATGAAGAAAAAAATCATCACTGCATTAACTGTTTTGGCTGTGTTCGCTTTCCCCATCAGTTCCCTGGCTGCCAATGGTCCGGCGACCCCAGGGGCTTATACCGGAACTGCCGCCTGCCCTGTTACAGGCTGCACCATTGACGGCGGCCATGATCACAACTCCGGCTGCTCCGTTACAGGCTGCACCATTGACGGCGGCCATGAGCACAATTCCGGCTGCCCTGTTGCGGACTGCACCATTGACGGAACCCACAGCCACACATCTTCCCGCGGTAACTGCGGCCGGACAGATGGTTCCCGGTCCCACAGCACATCACACAGCCATTCGGCCGGAAGAAGACACCATCAATAAACAGCATTAATAGCACCATCAATAACCGTTGATCAAATCCCTGCTTTCCATAATTGGACAGCAGGGATTTGGCAGTTCAGGGTCAATTTATTTTCCTCCCCTTTTTCTGTAGTTCAAAGGTGTGCATCCCCTGTACCGGAAGAATGTATTGGAAAAATGGCTGCTTCCAGAAAATCCCACAGCCAGGGCGATCTCAAGCACACTCTTATCAGAATGAGCCAAAAGATATTCTCCCATACGGACGCGGTAAGAAATAAGGTAGTCCACGGGCGCTTGTCCAAGGACCTGCCTGAAATCGCGGCAGCACTCGCTGACACTGACGCAGGCTGCATCTGCAATATCCTCCAGACGGACCTTTCCTGCATATTCCTGATGGATATATTCCAGACAGGCACGGACTCTCTGATACCGGATGTCCTCACAGGGACTGTGGTTTCCCTGGTTTGTATCAAGGTGTTCGTCAAGATGTTCAAACAGGGTGAGCCCTGACTGCTGGACCAGGATCTGCAGTTTCCACAAATAACCCGCGGGACGGTTTAAGTCACACAAATACATCTCATGGATAAAGTCCAGGATCTTCCCATGCCAAGAACAGCTGTTGTCAAACAAAAAGAAATCTTCCCCCGAACCGGTAAGGGATGACACGTACCGTGTTTCAACCGCGCCGCCGGAAAGTCCATGGAGCAGATACGGATCAGCAAGCACCGCACAGTAAGTGCTTCCCCTCTGCCGCCGGTAAGGATTTACCATATGAAGCATATTAGACGGAAGAAGACCTCCCTGCCCCTCAGAGATCACATAGATCCGGGCACCCGTTTGAAATTCAATGGTCCCGGTTAAAACATATACAAATTCCAGTTCCCGGTGCCAATGCCACGGGATCATCCGATTTGGGTATAGGTCCAGGTTGTCCAGATAGACTTCCATGGGAAATGCCGGTGACCCGTGGCATGTGACCTCCTCCAGATTTCCATTTACCTCAAGATAGTTCAGCTGCATTTCTGTTCTCCCGTGTGTCCTCCTGTGTTCCTCTGCATGTCATGCAAAATGACAAGATTCTGTTATTTTTGGCTTGCATTTCATTAGAAACGATCCTCATTTTATTATAATATAAAAAGTAAGAGAAACAAGAAAACTTTATAAAAAGTGAGATGATAAACGTGAAAATGGACCATATCGTAATCTCATCCGGCAACCCGGAGCAGATGAAGGATTTTTATATAAAATACCTGGGCGCTGTGGCGGACAGCGAGGGGACTGTTCTGTGCTTTAAGGGCGGCTTCCGGATCAAACTAATGCCCAGGGGACCAATGTCCGGCAGCCGGAGCCTTCCCAATTCCTCCGGTGTTCAGACGTTAGTCAGCCTGGCGTTCAGACTGGGCAGCAGAAAACGTGTCAATATCCTGACCAGCCGGCTGGTCCTGGAAGGCCACGAGGTGATCTGCGAACCACATTTGTCCGGATCCTCACATTACAGCAGCAGTGTCTATGACCCGGAAGGCAATATTGTGGAGTTGATCGCGTGATCCTGCATTGGGATGCCTCTCACAAATGGGCCGATCCTTTTCATTCCGTCACCACCACATAACTGGCTGTTCCATACCCTCCATTTTTTTCCAGTTCCTCCTCGTCCCATTGGGCAAACAGTTCGTACACCCGTCCGGCTTTCAGTTCAGGCAGCAGGGCCTCCTCATACGCCCTGCTTGATATGGGCTGGACATCTGATCCTTCCAGATCCTCTATGGAATATTCATACACCGTGACCCGGCTGGGCATTGGGGTACAGGAAATGCTGTAGGTTACATGATCAGATCCACTATACCGCGGAAGTTTTAAGGGTTCCTTGTCCTTTGCTTCATACAGAGGATGAGCGCCGCAGGCGATCACCCCGGTCATCTCATCCCCTTTTTTGAAATTCCATGTATAATTTCCTGATGTAACTATAAATTCATTCATAGTACTGGAAAGGACATCCCTAAGCGTAATGGAGGGAGCCGACTGCTCCGTCTCCTGGGAGGTATCATTTTCCTTTTCGCTCAGCCTGACATCCACCACCCTGCGGCCGTCTCCGCCATAATACACGATCAGGCCCTTTTTGTCCTTATCCAGCTCATACATATCCCCGTCCATGCCAAACAGCGACATGACCGGTTCTCCCCAGGCCTCGGCAATCTTTGATTGCTCAAAGCCAATTATTTTTTCCTCAATCTGTTCCTCGGTAAGCCCATTCAGCTCACTTAACGCAGCCACCGGCTTTTCCGTCCTGCTTCCCCCACAGCCTGTGACAGGCGCTGACACAACGGCCAGAAGGAAAAATAACCTGGTATATCTCCTCATAGATCCGCCTTTCTCCTGCCTTTAAAAGGCAGATAAGTTTCTGGTTTTACTATATCAGATTTCTTTCCTTCAAGCTTTAATCTTTGCTTACAGTTCTCTGGTTTTTCTATGACATTTTCCTGATGTTTCCATATAGCAGGAAAGCGCCTTCCCCATAAATACGGAAGCGCCCTTCCCATATTTTTTATCCATGTTTTCTATCAGGGCTGAATTATGAAGGTAGCTGTCGATCATGACATCCCAATAATTTTCTCCCAGATCCATGTCCGGCTTGTCCTCCTCATCCAACAGGTTCATCATCTGGTCGATTATGTCCTGGATTTCCTTTGATCCCGGATCTTTTGACAGATCCTTTAACAGCTGTTCGATCAGGATCTGATTTCTCTCCACATATCCCTTTTCCTTGATCTGCTCCATCTTTTCCATATTTTCCGAGAAATGCTCCATGCTGTCCTTCATGGCCTCCACATAGGCCTCCACACTGCCGTAATATTTAATTGCATCCTGTGCAATGCTGGACTCGTGGTCCTTAATTCGTTCCATCAACTGGTCGAATTCCTCCACGCTCCCCCAATGACGGATAACTTCCTCCATATTTTCATTCCTGAACTGCTCCAATATATGCAGATACTCACTAAGATCAAATTCCTTAAAGCTCATACACGTCTCCCCTTTCTCCAGCCTGTCAAGCAGGTCCAGCAAACGGTCCAAACGGTCCCGCTTTGCCTTTAACAGGGCTTTCTGCTTTTGGAATGCTTCTATCTTGTTAAAACCAGGTGTTTCCATAATGATCCTTATGTCTTTTAAGGGAAAATCCAGCTCCTTAAAAAACAGGACCTGCTGCAGGGTATTCAGGGATTCGTCATCATACAGGCGGTATCCCGCATCCGTAACCCTGGTGGGCCTGAATACACCGATCTCATCATAATACTGCAGCGTGCGTACACTGACACCGGTCAGCCGGGCAACCTCTTTTACGGTTCTCATCTTATCAGCTCCAATCTTTTTTTATAAAAGATATATCTTTATCCTTATCTTATATTATCACGTAACGTGAGGGTCAAGGAATTTTTGAACATTCATTTTAAAAAATTTAATACTTTATCTACTATTTTTTCCAGTTAAATTAGCTTATTATCAAAAACATACATAAACTACTTATACTTTTAGGAGGAATGCTATCATGTATCATATTTCAAACTTCACGAATAACGATGATGTCAAAATACTTGACCAGTTAGGTCCCTTTACTGTAATCGAATATCAAAGGGATCTGAGCGTTATGCCCTCGGACGCTGCAACCGCTTACTTCAGCGCGGCCATGAATGTCCGCAAACGCCAGGTGGTATGCGACCTGAGTAAGGCTGACATCACCCTCCAGGCCGGCGCCATGCAGTGGATGGCAGGAAATGTAAATGCCACCACTGGAATTAAAGGAGTGGGCGACTTATTCGGCAAAGCAGTCCGTGGAAAAGTAACCGGCGAAAGTGCAATAAAGCCGGAATACACAGGTGATGGCACAATGGTACTGGAGCCAACCTATCGCCATATCATCCTGCTTGACCTGGCGGACTGGAATGGCTCCATTGTATTGGATGACGGGCTGTTCCTGGCATGCGATTCCAATTTAAAGCATAAAGCGGTCATGCGTTCCAATCTCTCCTCTGCCGTGGCCGGCGGGGAAGGCCTGTTTAACCTGGGCATTAACGGCAGCGGAGTCCTCTGTCTGGAGTCCCCCTGCCCCAGAGAAGAATTAGTGGAGATAACCCTGGACAACGATGTACTTAAGATAGATGGAAACATGGCAATCGCCTGGAGCGGCAGCCTCAATTTTACAGTGGAGCGTTCCGGCAAATCCCTGATCGGATCCGCGGCCTCCGGGGAAGGCCTGGTCAATGTATACCGCGGCACGGGCAAGGTTCTTCTGGCCCCTGTTGCAAAATAATACCATTTGTCCATACAAAACAACAGGCGCAGCTTTTCGCTGCGCCTGACATGCATCAACTTGTCTATTGGACGTCTTCGACTGCCTGCTTCCCCCAGGGGCTCCAATGTCACCTGAAACGTCTGGTCTCTATTATGATCTCAATTGTCTCAGGAAGGGGTTCTGATTCCCTGGATTCCGTTGCCTGGCTGCCGGGTTGATTTATGTAATCTGAAGGATGGACTGTTCAAACTCCTCTATGGGCATTGGTTTTGCAAAATAATACCCCTGGCCGATATCGCAGCTTATGGACCGCAAAAATTCCAGCTGCATCTCATTCTCAATTCCCTCCGCAACCGTTGTGATCGATAGCGACTTTGCAAGGTGGATCATGCTCTCAATGACCACCTTGCCCCTGGGTGATGTGGACTGTTCGGACAGGAATTCCTTATCCAGCTTCAGCTCCGCAATATCCAGGTCCTTTAGTGTATTAAGGGATGAATATCCGCTTCCAAAGTCATCCATGGAAATGGAAAATCCCATATGATGCAGCTTTTTAATGACCATCTTAACCTGTTCTAAATTACTCATAGCCACACTCTCTGTCACTTCCAGTATGATCAGGGACGGATCGATGTGATAACGGTCCACAATCTGATGGAACTTATTAAGATATTCCTCATCATAGAAAAAGATTCTGGATTGATTTACAGAAATGGGAACTGCTTTATATCCCTGCCGGATCCAGTATGAAACTTTCCTGCAGGCTTCCTCCAGCATATACATGTCAAGCTCTGTAATAAATCCATTTTCTTCAAACACCGGGATGAACTCATCCGGATAGTGTATGGTCCCATCTCCTGAATACCAGCGCACCAGTGCTTCCGCACTGTGCAGAACAGGTCCTCCTGATACCGTGTCTCCTTGTGCCGGACGTTCCGGTGCCGGACCTTCCCTATTGGGATCACTCAGATAATACTTTGGCTGGAGATACATGTGGAATTCCCCGTTGGACAGGGCCGAATGCATCTGACTTTCAATCTCTGTTTTTTTACGGGCCTTCTCATGGATGGTTTCATCATAAAACGCAAACAGGATGGCCGTATTGCCCTTCACACTGTCAAGCGCCAGCTGCGCGCCGTTGATCACCGCATCCGGGGATAGTCCGTTGGCCTTTGCATCCCCGGCACGTATTATATGAATCCCGAAATTACAGTTTATGCGGTAATCCTGATTGGGGCTCACCGTGTAAGCATTGATCTCAGATTGTATTTTCTGAATTCCGGCAATCAGCGCTTCTTTGCTGTCATAGCGGGTCAGCATACCGAAATGTTCCGCACTATCCCGGTAAAAGCGCTCCCCCTCCTTGATGTTAGCATGAAATACGCCTGCAATATGCTTTAGCAGGAGATCTCCCCTTTCAAATCCAAAAAATTCATTGACGAATTTGAATCCCGTAATGTTCATCAATACCATGGCATGGTCCCATGGCTCCTGGAGCATGTCGGGCAGGTCTTTGACAAAGCGGTTCCGGTTATCCGCCCCTGTAAGAATATCTTTATATGCAAGGACCTGAAGCGTCTTTTCCCCTTTCTTTAAAATACTGTAAATATACAAAAACAATACAACAAACAGGGCCAATATACAGGCCATGACGCACAGGCATACGGTGAACAGCGCACTGAAATTATGATTCAGGAACGTATGGGAAACCAGGCAGAAGATCTGCCAGTCATTGATCCCAACCGGAATAAAGGTGGCCCAGTAGTCATTTCCCCGGAACCGGAAGGTGGCAAAGGAATCCCCTCCCCTTGCCATATCGGAAAGTATGGACAAACGGGTCTGTTCCGCAATCTCCCCGTCATCAAAAACATTATCCAGGGGTCTGTCAATGACTGCATGCTCAGAGCGAAGGATAAAATTCCCCTGGGAATCCACCACATGGATATAGGCAGCACCGCCAAATATCTCCCCGCTGATAATCTCAGAAAAGCCGGAGGCCAGGCGGGTGGCTGTGATGGCCCCCACTATATTTCCATTATGTGTGACCGGAACCCCATAAAAAACAACGGTCTCACCTGAAAATCTGTCCTCTGTTATCTCTGATACCACAGGTTTGCCGGATAGGGTTTCCTGTATAAAATCTTCGTCACTTAAATCAATATCATAGCGCTTCTCCCCATTCGTATCCATCAGATACCCCTTCCGATCCGTGGATATAAACCCCATGCGTACAAAGTCATTGCGGCGGCTTTCCACTTCCAGCCGCGGGAGTATAAAGTCAAAGTCCACTGTCTCATCCTGCCCTACAAAGGCAGCCAGTGCATCCAGGGTCTGCAGGTCACCATCGATCTGCGCCGTGATAATACTTCTATACTGTGACACGACCTCTCTCATGTATTTTTGTGCTTCCTTTTCCTGGGCGCCCTTTATGCTTCCATAGACAACACAGCCTATGAACATCAGTATTCCGCTGATGACAGCAACCAAAATTCCGGATAGGATGATCTGCTTTTTTATGGTCCCCTCTTCCAAAGCCATTCCTCCTTTATATGCCCGACAGAATCCGCTCCTCAGCGGACAAGGGCAGTGGTTCCCTTTTCCATCAAAAATACCAAAAAGGCAGACTGATAACAGTCTGCCCAAGCCCTCATGATCATAATGAGCTGAAAACCGCAGCATCACTTTTCAATTCAGTATTATTATAACAATGCATTCTCCTCTTTGCAATAGTGTATTCTCGGAATCTCCTGGTACTCAGATTTGCTTATAACCTCCCACATCACCGGCATCCCGGACATCCCCAGGCCCCGTGTGCATCCGGAACCGCAGGCCGAACCGCATCCCGCGGCACACCGTCCCATGCTGTCCAATCTGCGAAGAAAGCCCGTATGCTCCAGATACTCCACCTGGCGTCTGATGTCTTCCTGGCTGGTCTCCAGCCGGCCGGCCAGTTCTTCCACGGACCAGGCCCCGCCCTCCTTCAATAATCTCAAAAGTCCTGTCACAGCCATCCTCCTGTCAGAATAGGATCACACCCACATGGTACACCAAAAACGACATAAGAAGGGCCATTCCCACATAGTACAGGGCAATCCTTCCTGTCCATTTTGCGGAGTGGGTCTCCTGATAGGTGGAGGCCACTGCCACAATGCAGGGGATATTAAAGGTGACTGCAAAAATAAATGCAAGAGCTTCTGCACGCCCGATATTGGCTGCCAGTATTTCCCCCAGATTGGCTGCCTGTTCCGCTCCGCCTACGGTTGAGGCAAAAATCGTGCCCGTTCCCGCATAGAGAGAGCTGAGAACCCCCAGGGCCGCCTCCTTACTCACCGCTGAGGAGACAAAGGCCAGAAATGTCTGCCAGCTCAATCCAAAGATACGGGTCGCCGGTTCAATAAAGGTGCCAACCCGGTAGATCACGCTGCGCTCCACATTGCCGTCCGAAGTGTAGGACAGCAGCCAGAAGATAAGGGAGATCATCAGTATCACCTTCAGCGCCCGTACCAGCACGTCCTTTGTCCTGCCAAACACATACCGGAACAGGCTGCCCCATCTGGGCCTGTGGTAAGGCGGAAGCTCCATAATAAGTCCTGTGCGCTCCCCTTTTATCAGATAACGGCCAAACACCTTGGAGGTGATCCACATATGTACAAGGGCCACAACAAAGATCGCCACAATTACAAGAGGCGCCCAGGACCCGAAGAATACGCTGGATATCACCGGTACAATGGCCCAGGTCGCCGCGCAGGGCACTGCCCAGGCAAGAGCAATGGTAAGGATCCTCTGCCCCCAGTTATCGATCACCCGCGTGCCTGCCGCACCTCCTATGGTACAGCCGAAACTCACCAGAAAAGGCATGATTGCCTTGCCCTGAAGCCCCAGCTTTGCCATGGTCTGGTCAAATACATAGGAGATCCTGGCCATATAGCCGATCTCTTCAATAAACCCAAACACCAGCGTGATTCCAAAGACAAATCCGATCATGGAAATGGCAAAATACAGGGCGTTCACCCCCACATCACACACCAGCCTGATGAGGATCCCGGGCGCTCCCACTGCCTCCAGCACATGGGTCAGGGCCGGAGTCAATACTGAGGGCAGAAGACTTCCTCCCACCATAAAGGGCATGGCCGGGATAAAGGACGCCACCAGCCCCAGAAGGATGATGGCAACAGCCAGGGGTTTTCCCCACCGCCTGCTGGTAGCCACACGGTCAAATGCTCCCAGGGAAGCTGTTCTTTTCTTTCCCTCCACGGCCCCCTTTAGAATACAGTCGATCCACGCAAACTTGCACTGCCCGGTGAGGAGAGCGCCATGGCTGATCTCTGAGAGAAGTCCGTCCAGTTCTGTCCTGTCTTTCTCATCCAGCAGTTCCTTCACCTTAGCGGTCACGGGCACGTCTCCCTCCACGACTTTTGCCGCCAGCCACAAGCCCGAATAATCACCCATGCCGTTCTCCGGCATCAGCCTGCAAACTTCAGGAAAATGCTCCGTGTCCATGTACTTCCGCTCCAACAGCCCGGTATCCAGCACCGGCCGTTCCCTCAGGACTCTGTCAAGGGCCTCATAAAACCCGCCGTAGTTTTTGACATCATTGGCAGTAAAGGGCACGACCGGAATCCCCAAACGTTCCTCAAGCATCCCCGCATCCACGGTTTTCCCCTGCTCCGCGGCCACATCCATCATGTTCAGCAGCAACAGGGCCGGCGTCCTAATCCCCGCAAAATCCGCCAGCATAAATAAGCTCCGCTCCAGTTGGGACGCATCTGCCAGGATGCACACCGCATCCGCCTTTCCTCCGGCTATGTAATCCCTTGTGATGATCTCCTCATCTGAGTTGGCGGAAAGGCTGTAGGTTCCCGGCAGGTCCGTTACCGTATATCTGATCCCATTCCGGTTATAATATCCCTCCTTTTGCTCTACTGTTTTTCCCGGCCAGTTTCCCACATGCTGCCTCAAACCCGTAAGCCCGTTAAATAAGGTGGACTTTCCCGAGTTGGGCTGTCCCAGCAGAGCGATGACCGGATGATCAACGAAAGTCTTTGTCATTTTCCCTCACCCCCGATCTGAATCCTTTCACACTCCTCACGGTTAAGTGCAACCATGGTATCCCGGCTGTACAATAGGACGGGATGCTTTTTCTCATTTTGAAGAACAGTCACCGGGCAGCCTATGGTAAGGCCAATGGAGGTGACCCTGCTTAAAAACCTGGTATCCCCCTGGATCTCGCAGATCACACCCTGTTCACCATTGTCTGCTTCCGACAGCTTTTTCATATTCCCTTTCATATTCCCTCTCCTCTCTGTGCTCACATGCGTGATCCATCGGTCGTCAAGCCAGCTTCCAGCTGACAGCCTCCCTGCGCTCACCGATAAACTCCCGGTATACGCTGCCATATTGCAGGCCACTCCCGCTGCCGCCAGTGCCACGGAGACCAGAAAACCCCGGTGGTACTCCTCTGCCCATCCCCATAACACGGTGAATGGCGATGGTTCCTTTTTCTTTTTCATCCGTTCCTTCCTCCTGCTTCCCAAAAATTAGCTTCGACTAACTATGCGTCAAAAATATATCGGGAACCATAACTATGAGATTCCCAATATCTTAAACCATCCGGCGGAATAAAACTCCCTGAGGCCGTCCATATGGGCGAACGCCTTGTCCCGGGGCATGTCATGGCGTACAGTCTCAAACATGCCGTTAAACAGCGCGCTTGATACGATATGGATCAGTTCATCATCAATGGGCCGAAGCTTATATCCGCTTTCATTCATCCGGTCAATCAATGCATGGCTGGCATTGGCCTCTATCTCCACCAGCTCGTCAATATAGTGCTCATACCGGGTGCCGGAGGAACAGCAGATAATAAGCTTAAATGCATCAAAATTGTCATAGACATGCTTCATCATCCAGATCTGCCCATTATCCGATATCTCCGGCAGGCCGGATAGCTGCTGTTCCAGAGGCAGTTGGGAAAAGGACTTTTGTATCTCGCGGTAGCGCTCCAACAGCTCTGCGGCCGGCTTTTCCACAAGCGCGCCAAACAGTTCTGCCTTATCCGTGTAATAACGGTAAATTGCCCCGGTAGTTACCCCCATGGAGGCTGCAATACTCCGCAGGTTCGCCCCCTGAAATCCACAGAGTAAAAATTCTTTTTTCCCCATTTCCAGCAGATCTGCCGCCAGCTTTTCGTTTACCAGTCTCATCCTGTCCTTACAATACCTCTCTAACTCAAAAAATAACGTTGCTATTTGATAACAACGTTATTTTATAACCTTCTCATTGGTTTGTCAATCGTGAATGTAAAAATACGTGGTTACTGAATTTTTTTCTCTTTACACAGTTCTCCACTTCAGTAAAAGTGCTGAATTAAGGATCACGATCACCGAACCTGCATTATGTACAAGGGCTCCTATCACAGGATTTAGGATTCCGGTCATTGCAAGGATAACGGCCACAACATTTAATGTCATGGAAAATGTAAGGTTGCATTTGATGGTAACCATCATCCGCTTTGCAAGGCGCAGAAGATGAGGCAGTTCCTTTATATCATCATTTACAAGGACGATATCCGCTGCGTCAACTGCAATATCGCTTCCAATTCCGCCCATTGCAATTCCAACATATGCTTTTTTCAGGGCAAGAGCATCGTTCACCCCGTCTCCCATCATGCAGACCTGCTTGTTCCGGTTCTGACATGTATGGATCCACTTTAATTTGTCCTCCGGGAGACAGTTAGCCTGCACATTGGTGATGTGAAGCTGCCCTGCGATATGCCTTGCTGTATTTTCATGATCCCCGGTGAGAAGCACGGGTGTGACGCCGGCCCTTTTTACTTCCTCAATGGTTTTAGCCGCGTCCCTGCGCAGTGTATCTGCAAGGGCGATAAACCCTGCCGCCTCTTTCCCAACTCCCAGGAAGATGACCGTACATCCATTGTCCAGGTATTGGTCCGCCTTTTCCAGTATCCTGTCTTCAATTCTTATATTTCGTTCGGAAAACAATTCCTGATTACCGGCAATGACCGCTTGCCCGTCTACCAGGGCGGCCACGCCGCGGCCCGGAAGCATTTGAAATTGTTCCGGCTGGGGAATCTCATTTTCATGGCTTATGCGGTAAGAATGGACCACTGCTTTTCCCAGGGGATGTTCTGATCGCTGTTCCGCACCGGCCGCGTACCTGTAAAGGGCATGTTCCGGAACTGCTTCTCTAAAACTATGTACCGCCACCACTTCCGGCTTTCCATTGGTAAGAGTGCCTGTTTTGTCAAATGTAAGATTGGAAATGGAAGCCAGCCGCTCCAGGGCATCCCCTTCCCGCACAAGAAAGCCATGCTTTGTGGCGTTCCCGATCGCTGCCATAATGGCCGTGGGCGTTGCCAGAACAAGGGCACAGGGGCAGAAAACAACCAGTATTGTTACCGCGCGTATGATCTCCCCGGTTGCCAGCCAGGCGACCATGGCCGCGGTCAGGGCAATGATGACGATCCAGGTTGCCCAGCGGTCGGCAATCCCCACGATCTTTGCCTTTCCCGCATCCGCTGACCGGACCAGACGGATCATGCGCTGAAGGGAACTGTCCTCCCCTACTTTTGCGGCCCTCATGTCAAAGGAACCGAACTGGTTTACCGTACCGCTGGACACCTCATCCCCTGCACGCTTATCAACGGGCAGCGACTCCCCTGTCATAACCGCCTGGTTGATGGAGGTCTGCCCTGACAGGATCACGCCGTCCACAGGGATGGTCTCTCCGGGCAAAACACGGAGCAAGTCCCCCACCCGTACCTGCTCCGCCGGTATGATCTGCTCTCCCGGTATTTCCTGAACCCCGGCGCTCTCCTGCCCCCCGGAGCCGGCGATCCTTCTTGCGGTTCTTGGCGTCAGATGAACCAGTTTTTCAATTCCCTCCCTTGCCCTGGCCACGGTCATATCTTCAAGCAGCGCTCCCAACTGCATGATAAAAGCCACCTCTCCGGCAGCAAAGTCCTCTCCTATTATAACGGAAGCGATCAATGCAATGGAGACTAATACATCTGCCTTGATGTCGAATTCCTTTGCCAATCCTATGACGGCTTCCAGGATGATGGGCAAGCCGCACAAAATAATTGCGATCCAGGCCATCTGGAAGGAAAATGGCTGAATCCCCAAAATACTTGCCGCCAGTGCAAAGCCGGAGATGGCCAGACATATGATATCCTTTTTCATTCCTCCCCATTCCAGCATCTTTTCTGTTTTTTCCAGCATTTTGTTTCTCCCTTCATCTTTTCCTGCGGGCCGGACTCCGGCTGATTTCCTCAACCCCCGCCCATATATACCCATATGGGTATATGTATATATTATACCTATGGGGGTATAGGTTGTCAACCAAAATAGTATTAATAAAAATCCATACCTTGGTTGACTCGGTTTGATATAAGTGCTATGATGGGCACAGTTCATCACAGGTATTTATATGTTCAAGGAGGTGAAACAATGGACGGCAAACCACGAAGTCGTAAAACTGTATTTAACATCTCATATAACAACATGAACCGGACCGGTTACGCTGGGTGCGGCTGGCCGTCTATTGCATTTTCACAAAGCTAAGACGGACCTGTCGTTTCTTTTGCGCCGCCTCTCGGGGTGGTTTTTTGTTGTTTTATGGGAACTCTATTATGGAAAGGAGTAATCCCAATGATATTTTTCAGAAAAAGAAACATGGAGATCCAACAGAAACAAACTGAAAGCGAGCAGCTTCTGCGCACATTTGCGTTCCTTGATTTAAAGGACCTATACCATCATTTTTCAGTCCCGGAATCGGGCCTGGATTCCCGGCAGGCAGCCCAGCGCCAGGAGACATACGGCAAAAATATGATCACAACAGATCAGAACAATACCACATTCCACCGTCTTCTGACATCTGTTATCAATCCCTTTAATATTGTTTTGCTGATTATTGCAGTCATAACTCTTTTTACAGACGTGGTCTATTCCCAGCACCCGGACTATGTGACCGTGTCCATTATTCTGTCACTGGTAGCAGTGTCAAGCCTGGTGGCATTTATCCAGGGGGAACGATCCAATTCAGCGGCGGAAAAACTTTCAAACATGATCTCCAACAAAGCGGATGTGCTGCGGGATGGGAAACAGGCGGAGATCCCCATGGAGGACATTGTTCCCGGAGATATCGTTCGGCTGTCGGCCGGCGATATGCTCCCGGCTGATATCCGCTTTCTGTGGGCCAAGGATGCCTTTGTGGCCCAGGGTCCCCTTACCGGTGAATCAAATCCCGTGGAAAAATATGCCCGGATTCCTTCCGCCAAAGAGGACGCGCTGACCGACCTTCAGGATATTGGTTTTATGGGGAGTAACATGGTAAGCGGCAGCGCCACAGGTATGGTGCTGGCAACAGGCAATGAGACTTACTTTGGCTCTATGGCAAAATCCCTTTCCGGCGACCGGGCAAAGAACAGCTTTGAACGGGGCGTGGATTCCGTCAGTTCCCTTTTGATCCGCTTAATGCTCGTGATGGTCCCCATCGTCCTGCTGATCAATGGTCTTACCAAGGGGGACTGGGGCGATGCGCTTTTATTTTCCATTACCATTGCAGTGGGTCTGACCCCGGAAATGCTGCCGGTGATCATGACCTCCACCCTGGCCAAGGGGGCGGTCCTCATGTCAAAGCACCAGGTCATCATAAAGACCCTGGGGGCCATTCAGACCTTTGGGGAAATGGATGTGCTCTGCACGGACAAAACCGGTACCCTGACTGAGGACAGGATTATTTTGGAAAAATATATGAATGCGTCCGGGGATGAGGACAACCGGATCCTGCGCCATGCGTTTCTCAACAGCTACTTTCAGACCGGCCTTAAAAACCTCCTTGACCTGGCTGTCATTAACAGGGCCCATGAAAACGGCATTGACCCGATCCTGCAAAATTATTCACGGCTGGACGAGATCCCCTTTGACTTTTCACGGCGCAGGATGAGTGTCCTGTTACAGGATGGACAAGGCAAACAGCAGCTTGTGACAAAAGGCGCAGTGGAGGAGATCCTGTCCATCTGTTCCTATGTGGAGTGGAACGGTGAACTGTCAAACCTGGACCAGGAGATTTTGCAAAAAGTACGGGCCGTATATGAGCGGCACAACAGGGACGGTCTCCGGATGATCGCCGTGGCCCAGAAAAATGACGTTCCCGCCGTGGAATTGCGTGTGGAGGATGAGCGTGATATGGTGCTCATCGGTTTTATAGGATTTCTCGATCCGCCAAAGGAGAGTGCCAAGGCAGCTGTCACCGCACTGTCCAGCCATGGGGTCCGTACCGTGGTCCTCACCGGGGACAGCGAAGGTGTGGCGGTTAAAGTCTGCGGCAAAGTGGGCGTGGACGTGTCACATTATCTCACAGGAAGGGAAGTCGAGGCCATGGACAACGCTGCTTTGTCGGAGGCAGTGGAAAAATGCAGTCTTTTTGCCAAACTGTCCCCCTCCCAAAAAGCACGTGTGGTCCAGGCGATCCAGGCCAATGGCCACACCGTGGGTTACATGGGCGATGGGATCAACGATGCTCCGCCCTTACACCAGGCGGATGTGGGCATTTCCGTGGACACGGCTGTTGACATTGCCAAGGAGACAGCGGATATCATCCTGCTGAAAAAAGACCTGATGGTACTGGAGGAAGGCGTGGTGGCAGGGCGCAGGACCTTTGGAAATATTGTAAAATATATTAAAATGGCTGCCTCAGGCAACTTTGGCAACATCATTTCCGTGATCATTGCCTCCCTTTTCCTCCCCTTCCTGCCCATGCTGCCCGTTCAGATTCTGACCCAGAACCTGCTCTGCGATTTTTCACAGATGGGGATTCCATTTGACCATGTGGACCAGGATTATCTGTTGAAACCCAGAAAATGGGAAACCCGGTCCATCAAATCCTTTATGGCATTCATGGGACCCTTAAGTTCCGTGTTTGATATCCTGTGTTTTGCTGTTATGTGGAAGATCATGGGCGCTGATACAATGCAGCAGGCTCCCCTTTTCCAATGCGGATGGTTTGTGTTTGGAACCGTATCCCAGGTTTTAGTCATCCACATGATCCGAAGCGGTAAAATCCCCTTTGTGCAGAGCCTGGCGGCAAAACCGCTGCTTGTGTCCACCACCATGGTAGCATTTTCAGCATTACTGATCGGCTTCTCACCATTGGCATCCGGGCTGGATATGGCCGCCCTTCCCTTTAGGTTCCTTCCCTGGCTGATCCTCCTTCTTGTGGGTTACTGCGTTTCAACCCAACTGTGCAAACAGCTCTACATCCGGCATTTTGGCGAATGGCTGTGATCAAACCATAAAACAGGATATAAAAACGGCAGGGCTGGTCGGTTTCCAGATCCCTGCCGTTTCGTTTGATCTTACTGTATCCAGACTCCCTGCTCATTTACCGGGTATCCGTCCGGTGTCACGGTGTTCTTTAGCATCATTCCCTGCTTTGCACCGTCCTCCGTGTTAAAATAATACCACTTCCCATCGATTTGATGCCATCCGGTGTACATACTGTCCCATGGATCTGCTGGCGCCCATACCTGACACGGAGTAAATAATAGCAAAAAATCCAAAAAAGGGAGAGACTGTAAAAAGGTCAATCTATTAGATACAAATGTCAGCTGAAATTTTTCCAGAATCCGGCTCCTGTATGAAAACGGCCGAACACAAAGTCCACGGTAAATGCCAGACACTCCCGCACCATGTAATGGGGCAGCAGGATCCCGGAAAAAGGAGCCGCGATCCCGGTGACATCCTCCCCACCGGCAGCCCTTGCCGTCACCACTGCCCGGAACACATGAAAGTTGCTGGTTACAATCCCCACTTTCAGATCCGTGCTGCCAATGATCTCATAGCTGTTCTTAATATTTTCCACCGTGGTGGTGGAATGTTCTTCTTTTATAATACGCGCCTCACTGATCCCGGATTCTCTCATCAGGCGGGCCATGCATTCCGCCTCGCTGATATCCTCCCCCGGGCCCTGCCCTCCGGACAGCACTGCCTTTGTGTCAGGATTTTCATTAAGGTAACGGATGGCAGTCTCTGTTCTGGACCGCAGGGCCGGGCTTGGCTCCTCCCCATAGACACCGGCTCCCAGAACAATGAGATAATGTAACCCCGGATCTCCCCGGGACACCACGCCGGTGAACACCATGGCCTCCACCACCCCAAAATACAGCAGCACAAAAGCCGCCAAAATACAGGCAGCCCTCCTGGATCTCCTGCCCTTAAACCATGTTCTGCCAGTCTGCGCCATTTTCCTGTCCAAAAATCCCAGGGCCATCAAAGCCACGCCGGCTGCCAGCCAGATCCAGAAAGCGGAAAGCTTAAAACTCCTGAGTATTCCTCCCAGGAGATAATAAAGGATACACAAACCGCCCGCTCCCAGCAGGAGCAGGGATCTCAATCGTATCCCCCCATTTCTTTTGTCTTTCATTTTTACTCCTTTTGTCACATCCATCTGAATGCTGCCTCCATTATATCATCTGGACCAAGGTAATCCCAGAGCGTATTTGTAAAAATGGGATTGCAATTCTTCCTCAGATATGTTAACATATCACATCTTTTCGCATAAAAATAATGTGTGTACTCCTGGAGATTCCGAGAGTACACATGTATCATTAGGAGAAACGTTTATGTATCCAAAAGGAATCATCATTGAATGCTGCTGCGTTTTACTGGGCACCAATCTGGGCAGTGTTATTAAAAACAGAGTACCGGTCCGTATCAAACAGCCCATGAATACCATCTTTGGTATTGCCGCCATTGCCATCGGCGTCACATCCCTGATCAGGCTTGAATCCCTGCCTGCTGTCATCATTGCCTTGATCCTTGGGGCTCTGATCGAGGAGGGGATTGATCTGGACCGCAATGCTGCCGTCCCTGGTGCTGATCTGGCCCTGTTCCTGGCTGTTTGGCCTGATGATGTGATTTCAACAGAAATGTGAAGTTCTTCCAATCACTTCATGGAAGCAGGCTGCAGGCTGCCATGTAGGCATACATGATAAGGGGCATTGACAATGCCGACAGCAGGGTGCTCAGGCATACGATTTTAACCGCATACCCGTAATCCTGAGCTCCCTTTTGGGCATATACCGCCACATTGGATCCCACCGGCGCTATGGCTGACAGCAGCAGGGCCATAGCCATGGCCTGATTATCAGGAAACATGAACCAAAGCACAACAACGGTGATGGCCGGTATCACCATCAGGCGCACCGCGGAACACTTCCATGCATTTTTATCACAAAGTATCTCCCTTATGGGCACATGCCCCAGGTAAACTCCCAGGATGATCATGGCTATGGGTGCATTCAGCCGGGCAATCGCACCCATACTGCTCTGTATCATGCTGGGCACCGGCAGCTGGAGCAGAAATATACACATTCCTGCCGCCAGTGCCGCTACCACCGGGCTCTTTGCCACTTCCTTCAGGGACACCGCCCTCCTGTCTCCTGACAGTATCATCTGCCCATAGGTCCATTGGAGCGCATTTAGGAGCGCAATCATTCCTGCCGCGCAGATCACTGCCTGTTCCCCAAGCGTGGCTGTTATAAGAGGGATTCCCATGAAACCTGCGTTTGAAAAAGCTGCGCCGAAATTGTCCACCGGCTTTTTTTTCAATAACAAATGTGAAACCATCATGGCTGCCGTCAGCACGGCTATGGCTCCGGCAAAGGACTGCTGGATCATCCTTATGTTCTTTGCGGACCGCTCCACACAGAAGGATTGAATGATGACGCAGGGCAGGATCACATACAGCAGCAGATGGGCCATGGATCTGCTTCCTTCCTGGGTTATAAGATTCTTCTTATACATCCACCAGCCGATAGCCATATAGAGAAACATTATGATAATCTGCCGTAGGATAATGGCTGCTGTCTCCATGGGCACCTCACTCCGTCTCTTTCACAAATGCCAGTTCCCGGTTCAGGAAATACGGCCTGTAGAAGGCAACCATGTCACTCATAGGCAGTACCTCCTCCGGCACCTGGATGTGCAGTACATCCTTTATGTAGTTCCTGCGCTCCATGAACACATGATAAAGCTGCGGATACGCCCTTTGCATCTCTGCCCTGAGTTCCCGGTCCGCCAGCACGATCCCGCTTTCACATCCGGCGCCTCCATATCCGGGCTTACCGGGAATGATATCGATCTGGAGCATCATGCCGCTTTTAAGTACTTCCTCTGAATCCTGGTAGATCGGGGATGACATCCACTCCTCATCCCCGGTCAGATGTCCTGGATTCAATGACCAGTTGTACGTTTCCTTTGGAAGCACATTCTGTATCTTCCGGTACAGCTCCCCTCCCGTCATTCCGATCCGTATTGACTCCAGCCACTGTATCACTGCTGCAAAATAAGGTCCTGCCAGCTGTTCCACATAATCCTGCACAGGCTTGGGCAGCTGTTCCCTTTTCTCCACCGCATAGCCTGCCCTGCTGCTCAGTCCTCCCTTATACCCCACGGTCAGGGAAACCTTGTCCCCCGCCTTTACTTTCCTGCTTCCAGGGTACAGTTTTCCATTCTCAAACCGTTCTCCGGCTGCCGCTATGGTGACCACACTGCACCGCTGCCCTGATGCGTTTAAAAAGGTTCCCAACTCCATCTCTGTCATCCCGGTCCGGATGTGCTCCAATGCATCAGCCATACAGTCTCCTGCAAGGGCTGCGCCGAATTCATAGTGGGCAATCTCATTTGCATTGTTGGTGGTCCGCACCCCATGGCTGCCTATGAACAGATGGGACACATTGGCCACCCGGGAACTCCCAACAATGGTTTTCACCGCCTCTGTCAGATAAGCGGGCAGATCCAGCAGCTTACGGTTATCTTCCACACGGCTGGTGAACATTTTCCAGCCAACCATTCCCACCCGCTGTCCGTGCAACAGCCCTGCGTCCGCAAAATATTCATGAATGGGCCTGTCGTCTTCCATGGGCTGGTTGGGAAGTGATAAAAACGGCACATGTATAAGGCCGGCCGGTATCCGGCTGTATCGGACCATTTTTGTGTTTTCATTTCCCAGCATCAGGAAAGCGGTCCTGTCCCTGTGAAGTACCAGTATCCCCTCCTCAAAGCGGGGAAGAAACCCGGTCAGGTATTCAAAGTTGGAACCGTGCTCAAGGTCGCCATAGATCACCAGAACATCCAGGTTTTCCTGGTCCATTTTCCCTATCACCCGGTTCAGGCGTTCATCCATGGTGGCATCTGTCAATGCCACCGGTATCCGTTTCCCCCTTTTTGGCGGTTTCTCGACTCCTGTCAAACAATATCTTGTCATATGTCCAAACTCCCCTTATAAAATATCAGAATATTTTTCCAACTAAAGTCAGGATCCCATGGATGATGATGCTTACCACATTGTAATCCACTGCCGGGAAAGCTGACTGCGCCACCCCCATGCCTGCCAGGACCGGATACATCACAAGAGGCAGGAATGACAGTAATAATCCTGTCACAAAAGAACCTGCAATCGCCCCTCTCCATCCGCCTGTGGAATTGCCGAACACCCCCGCAGTCCCTCCCAGGAAAAAGCAGACATTGGCTGCCGGGATAAATACTACCGGCGCATTGGTGCTGGCCATGACAAAGGCTGCCATCAGGCTGGCAATGTATGCGGAAAGGAAACCCAGCATGACCGAGGTGGGCGCATAGGGAAATAAGGTGGGGCAGTCCAGAGCCGGCCTTGCATTGGGAATGATCTTTTCGGATATAGAGATAAATGCCGCTGTGATCTCTGCCAGAAACATCCTGACTCCGTACATAAGGACGTTCATACCTGCGGTAAATGTAACAGCCTGGATAAAAGGCCATACGATCCAGTGAACGGAGCCAGCCATCTCCTGGGTGGTCTGCTGTCCGGCCGCAAATGAGGCAATGTAGAACAGGATCAACATGATCACAGACATTCCAAGGGTAAAATCCTTAAAAAAAGATAACCATCCAGGAAGTTTCAGATCCTCTGTGGACTCATTCTCATATTTTGAAAAAAGCTTCCCGATGTAACCTGACAATGCGTAGGCACACATACTGAAATGACCAATGGCCATATCGTTGGATCCTGTAATTTTCCGCACAAACGGCTGGCAAAGTTCCGGCAAAAAGGCGGAAGCAAAACCAATGGAAATACCTCCCACAAGGATTGCAGCCGTATCACTGTATCCGTGGGATTTGATGACCAGGGCAAGCATCGCGCCGAACATAAATTGGATGCTGGTGAGAAATACTATGTTTTTGAACCTGGTAAACCTTGCAAATACAAGGCTTCGATAAGGATGGTTGAAGAAATCAAGTAAAATCAAGGCTTTGTGGACAGTGACAGACAATGCAATCATCCAAAACTGAATAAGTTTACAGAGCAGGGATACCGTTTTCCACGATGGTATCCCTTTTCTGTCGTTCCTGTCCTCAAAAGCGGGATCATCCCACCACGCCATAGGCATGAAAACCTATGGCGTTTTTTTACGCCCATTTTTGGAAAGGAGCGGGATCAATGAAGCTGAACGAAGCAGAAATGAGGATGGCGTATCAGATTGAGGCTACCAGCCAGAGCGCTGCCCTGAATGAGATTTACATGACCTGGCGCTATGCGCCCAACAGGGAGCTGAAGGACACGGCGGAAAGCCTCCTGGCGAAGCTGCGGCCTCTCTCTGAACGGGAGTGTATGGATCTGATCCGGGAGGTGCAGGCAAATTACCGTCTCCCCGGCAAGGCGCGGACCGTTGGGGAGATGCTGGCGGAGGCCAGGCAGCAGTCCGGGGCTCAGAAGCTCTCCGGCCATGACATCATGGCATTGGAGCGGTTTGACCCGGATACCCGCCACATGATCGTCTTTGACGTCCTCTCCCATGAGTCCCCTATGGGCTGGAAGGGAGAAAAAATGCGCCTATTCCTGACAGAAGCCGGATACGGCAAGGCCCTGGAGAACCAGGACAAGGGATTTATCAAAATCAGGAACCACGCAAAGGTGTGCTCCGGTCATCTCCACTATGACCATAAGGACCGGGAGTTGTAGGAGCCGGGAGCCATCCAAAAAATGTAGCAAAAAGGGTGGAAAATCCCCCGTTTTCCCTCTTGTGAGCCGTGAAAACGGAGCCGCCCATATCGTTTCCTATGTGGGATAGGCGGAAGGTTTTGAGGGGCATTTTTCACGAAAACCAACACTTTTCAATCTGTGAGGAAGGAGGTCACAGGCATGGCGGTTTTCCGTATCGAAAAGACCAGAGATTACACGGTCATGTCAAACTACCACCTGCGGGATATGTCGCTGTCCTTAAAGGCGAAGGGGCTGCTCTCCCTTATGCTCTCCCTGCCGGCGAACTGGGACTACACCATGAAAGGCCTTGCCCGTATCTGCAAGGACGGGGTGGACAGCATCGGCGGCGGCATCCGGGAGCTGGAGGCCAGGGGGTATCTCATCCGGGAGCGCGTCCGGGGTGCAAACGGGCAGCTCGGCTCCATCGAGTACACGATCCTGGAGCAGCCAAAATCCCCTGCCCCTATGCAGGAAAAACCTATACGGGAAAATCCCGTACAGGCAAACCCAGCATTGGATGCCCCTGTGCAGGAGGAACCCGCACAATTAAATAAAGAAGAATCAAGTAACCAAAAATCAAAAAAAGATTTATCAATTACGGAGCCATCAAATCCTATCCGATCAAATCCCCAGCCCCTTACGGGCAGGCCTCCGGCGGAGGATCGGATGGGAACGGATGGGATGGGCGCCAGAGAAGCATATCGTGAAGTCATCCTTGACAACATCGGGTATGCGTATCTGATCCAGGACAGCCACATCGACCGGGAGCGGCTTGACGAGATCGCGGAGCTCATTGTGGACACCGTATGCACCGCCAGAAAGACGGTCCGCATTGCCGGGGATGATTACCCGGCGGAGGTGGTCAAATCCCGGTTTATGAAACTGGACAGCTCCCATGTGCAGTATGTCATGGACTGTATGCAGGAGAACACCACCTATGTCCGCAACATCAAGAAGTATCTGCTGGCGGCTTTGTATAACGCCCCGGCCACCATCGGGAATTATTATTCCTCCCTGGTGCAGCATGACATGTACGGGGACGGGAAAAGGGGGCGGGGCTAAATGCAGGAGGAAGTGACCCAGGGCGCCGTGACGCTGATCGTCAACGGCTCCAAAATGACGGAACAGGCCTTTGAGAAGGCCGTGAAGAAATTCCTGGAGGAAGTACAGAAAAGCAGGCAGCCGAAGATATACCGGGGAAAGCAGACCCTCAAACAGCTTGCCGGGCAGAACGCCGGACTTGCAAATATCGAAGTCAGCGACAAAAACATCCGAGCCTTTGCTGCCGTGGCGAAAAAATACCATGTGGATTTCGCCCTGAAAAAAGACACCGCCGCCGAGAACCCCCGTTACCTGGTGTTCTTCAAGAGCCGGGATGCGGACGCCATCACGGCGGCATTCCAGGAGTTTGCAAGCAGGCGGATGGGCCGGGAGGAACGCCCCTCCATCCGGGAGCGGCTGAAGGAGGCCAGGGCGCAGGCGGCGCAGAAAGCGGAACACCGTACCATTGACCGGGAGAAGGTAAAGGTCAAAGATCGGAGCGTGCAGAGATGAACATGAAAAAGCTGGTTTTATTGAACCTCCCCTATCTCCTGTTTCTGTATCCCTTTGACAAGCTGGCCCAGGCCTTCCGGCTGGCGCCTGGTGCAGACCTCTCCGCAAAGATACTCTCCATCGGGGACGGTTTCACCGCCGCTTTTTCCGGGATGGGGCCCAGCCTTCATCCCACGGACCTGCTGATCGGCCTCATGGGCGCGGCGCTCCTGCGGATGGCGGTCTGGATGAAGGGGAAGAACGCGAAGAAATACCGCCACGGCATGGAATACGGTTCGGCCAGATGGGGAACCCCGGCCGATATCGCCCCTTACGAAGATAAGGATTTTTTCAACAACATCCCCATGACCCAGACGGAGCGGATCACGATGGCAAGCCGGCCGAAGCACCCCAAATACGCCAGGAACAAAAACATCCTGGTCATCGGCGGTTCCGGCAGCGGCAAGACCCGGTTCTTCTGCAAGCCCTCGCTGCTCCAGGCCCATTCCTCGTATGTCTGTACTGATCCGAAAGGAACCCTTCTCCCGGAGATCGGTTCTTTCCTGGAGCGGAAAAAATACCGGATCAAGTGCTTAAATCTCATTAACTTCAAGAAGTCCATGCGCTATAACCCGCTGGCGTACATCCGCTCCGAGAAGGATATCTTAAAGCTGGTCAACGCCCTGATTATGAACACGAAGGGCGAGGGGGAAAAGTCCTCCGAGGACTTCTGGGTCAAGGCCGAGCGCCTGTACTATTCGGCCCTGATCGGCTACATCTGGTATGAGGCCACGGAGGAAGAAAAGAACTTCATCACCCTCCTGGATTTAATCAACGCCAGCGAGGCCAGGGAGGACGACGAGGAATTTCAAAGCCCTGTTGACATCCTCTTCCAGCAGTTGGAGGAACGGGAGCCGGACCATTTCGCGGTGAAGCAGTACCGCAAATTCAAGATGGCGGCGGGCAAAACACTCAAAAGCATACTGATTTCCTGCGGGGCCAGACTGTCCCCATTCGATATCAAGGAGCTCCGGGACCTGATGGAAACGGACGAACTGGAGCTTGACACCCTGGGCGACAGCAAATCGGCGCTGTTTGTTATCATCTCCGATACGGACAGCACCTTCAACTTTGTGGCCGCCCTGATGTACTCGCAATTATTCAACCTGCTCTGCGACAAGGCCGATGACTTCTACGGCGGGCGGCTGCCCGTCCATGTGCGGCTCATTTTAGACGAGTTTGCGAACATCGGCCAGATACCGAACTTTGACAAGCTGATCGCCACGATCCGGAGCCGTGAAATATCGGCTTCTATTATTTTGCAGTCGCAGAGCCAGCTAAAGACCATCTACAAGGACGCCGCAGATACCATTGTGGGCAACTGCGACAGCACCTTGTTTTTGGGAGGCAAGGAGAAATCCACGCTCAAGGAGATATCGGAGCTTCTGGGGAAAGAGACCATCGACCTCTACAACCAGTCCGAGAACCGGGGCACCCAGGTTTCCCACGGCCTCAGTTATCAAAAATTGGGAAAGGAGCTGATGACACAAGACGAACTGGCAGTGATGGACGGAGGCCGGTGTATCTTCATGCTGCGGGGCGTTAGGCCGTTTCTCTCGGAGAAATACGACCTGACGAAGCACCCCCACTACAAGTACACGGCCGACGCCGACCCTAAAAATGTCTTTGACATGGAACGGTACATGAAGAAGCGGCAGCGCATGGCGGTAAAGCCTTCTGACGCCTTCGATGTGTACGAGATCGACGCAACCGAATAAATCAAACACATTTTTAGGAGGATTTTATCTATGGAATTTTTCAACAGCGCAGTTGGCGTATTGCAGACCCTTGTTGTTGCCCTGGGAGCCGGCCTCGGCATTTGGGGCGTGATCAACCTGCTGGAAGGTTACGGGCAGGATAACCCGGCTTCCAAATCGCAGGGCATGAAACAGCTCATGGCGGGCGGCGGGGTTGCCCTCATCGGCATTACCCTGGTACCCCTGCTTTCCGGCCTGTTCGGTTAAGCGGCCGGGGGTGATCGTCTATGGGCGGCATACTCGACAAGCTCGATGAGTGGCTGAGGGGGCTGCTCATCGAGGGGATCACGGGGAACCTGTCGGGCATGTTCGATACGGTGAATACCAAAGTAGGCGAGATCGCCGGGGAAGTGGGACAGACGCCGCAGGCATGGAACAGCGGCGTCTTTTCCATGATCCGCAGCCTCTCCGAAACGGTAATCGTGCCGATTGCCGGGGTGATCCTCACCTTTGTGATGTGTTATGAGCTGATCCAGCTCGTGACAGAGAAAAACAACCTGCATGACGTGGATACCTGGATGTTCTTCAAGTGGATATTCAAGACCTTCTGCGCGGTGCTGATCGTGACGAATACCTGGAACATCGTCATGGGGATTTTCGATGTGGGCCAGAGCGTGGTAAACCAGAGCGCCGGCGTCATCATCGGGGAGACTTCCATCGATGTGTCCAGCGTCATCACGGATATGGAGGCGCAGCTCGAAGCCCTCTCCACGGGGGAACTGTTCGGCCTGTGGTTCCAGTCCCTCTTTGTGGGGCTGACCATGAACGCCCTCTCCATCTGTATCATGCTGGTCATCTACGGCCGGATGATTGAGGTGTATTTGACCGCCTCGGTGGGGCCGGTCCCCCTTGCCACCATGACCAACCGGGAATGGAGCTCTACGGGGCAGAACTATTTGAAATCCCTGTTCGCCCTGGCCTTCCAGGCGTTCCTTATCATGGTGTGCGTAGGTATCTATTCGGTCCTGGTACAGAGTATCGCCACGGACGGGGACCTGTCCGGGGCGATCTGGGTCTGCATGGGGTACACGGTGCTTTTATGCTTCGCGTTATTCAAAACGGGAAGTCTCTCAAAGTCCCTGTTCGGGGCGCATTAAATACAAAGCCATCTGTTTCCAGATGGCTCAGTCGGTAGAGGTATTTACTTTTTACGACCTGCGCCGTTTTTGGTGGGATCAGCCATTCTGTATTGCTGACCGGGTTTTAGTGTAGGCGGGAAAGGCTCGTTTTTGACAACGGTTCTTTCAATGCCAGTACGACCACCACGGGGGCCAACAATCTCATACTGTCCTGAACGGCCGGCTTTCTCACCAGGCTTGAAAGTATCAGGCATACGGTTCTCCTTTCTGTGATTATTAGCAATCTCTATTATTGAGTGCTAATATAGTATATATCAATATTTTGTATCTGTCAACAATAAATGGCACAATATCTTGAATGGAGGTTTGATAAATTGGCGTATGTAACGGTCCCGAAGGACCTGACAAAAGTAAAATCAAAAGTGATGTTTGGGCTGACCAAACGGCAGCTCGTATGTTTCGGGGCGGCGGCACTCATTGGGGTACCGCTTTTCTTTCTGCTCCGGGATGTGGCAGGCTCCAGCACCGCCACGGCCTGTATGATTGTGGCCATGCTGCCCCTGTTCCTTCTCGCCATGTATGAGAAGAACGGGCAGCCCCTGGAGGCGGTCGTCTCCCAGATCATCCAGACGGCCTTCCTCCGCCCGAAGGAGCGGCCGTATATGACAGACAATTTCTATGCCGCCGTGGAGCGGCAGAACCGGGCGGAAAAGGAGGTGAAGGCCATTGTTCGGAAAGCGAAGGAAAGAGCCGCAGGCAAAGCCGGCAGCCGCAAAGGTAAAGCTGACCGCCGCTGAAAGGCGGGAAATCCGGAGGATCATCGAAACGGCCAGGGGCGACGGGAAACCCCATTCGGCCCAGGATACCTTGCCCTTTAGGCAGATGTACCCGGACGGGCTGTGCCGGCTTACAGATACCGCATGGAGCCGGTGCATCGAGTTTGAGGATGTGAATTACCAGCTCGCCCAGAAGGACGACCAGACCGCTATCTTTGAAGGGCTGTGCGATATGTATAACGCCCATGACGCTTCTATCGGCATGGAGTTATCCCTGGTGTGCCGGAAGGTGAACCGGGCGGATTTCAGAAAAAGGATTGAGATCGCCGCCCAGGGGGACGCCTTCGACGGGGTACGCGCCCTTTATACGGATATGCTCCGGGGGCAGTTGGAACACGGCAACAACGGCATGGTCAAGACAAAATTCCTGGTGCTGGCCATTGAGGCGAAGAACGGCAAAGAGGCAAGGGCGAGGTTTTCCCGGATCACCCTGGACGCCCTCAACTACTTTAAGGCCATGGGCGCATTGGCAAAGCCCCTGGACGGGAAGGAATGGCTGGAGGTGCTGCATGGCGTCCTCCATCCGGACGGGGAACGGTTCTCCTTTGCCTGGGAATGGCTGGCGCCCTCCGGCCTGTCAGTGAAGGACTTCATCGTGCCTTCCTCCTTCCGCTTCGGGGAATCCAGGCGGTTCCGGATGGGCGGGGAATACGGCGCGGCCAGTTTCCTCCAGATCACCGCCCCGGAACTGAATGACCGGGTGCTTGCGGATCTCCTGGATACGGACAGCAGCATTTTTGTGAGCGTCCATATCCGCAGCATGGACCAGAATGAGGCGATCAAGATGGTCAAGCGCAAGATCACCGACCTGGACAGCATGAAGATCGACGCCCAGAAGCGGGCGGCCAGAGAAGGGTTTGATATGGATATCATCCCTTCCGATATCGCCACCTATGCGGGCGAGGCAAAGAACATCCTCCGGGATTTGCAGACCAGGAATGAGCGGATGTTCCTGATGACCTTCCTGGTGGTGAACGTGGCGGACACGAAGCAAAAGCTGGAAAACGATATTTTCCGGGCTTCCTCCGTGGCGCAGAAGCACAACTGCCGCCTGGTGCGGCTGGACTTCCAGCAGGAGCAGGGGCTTGTGTCGGCGCTGCCGCTCGGCGTCAACCAGGTCAACATCCACCGGGGGCTGACCACTTCCTCCGTGGCGGTGTTCGTCCCATTCATTTCCCAGGAGCTTTTCCAGGGCGGCGAGGCGCTGTATTACGGCCTCAACGCCACCTCCGGCAACATGATCCTGGCGGACAGAAAGCAGCTAAAGACGCCCAACGGCCTGATCCTGGGCACGCCGGGCAGCGGAAAATCCTTCTCGGCGAAGCGGGAGATTCTGAATGTGTTCCTGGTGACGAAGGACGACATCATCATCTGCGATCCCGAAGCGGAGTATTTCCCCCTGGTCCGCCGCCTGGGCGGGCAGGTCATTAAAATATCCCCCACCAGCAGCCAGTATGTGAACCCCATGGATATGAGCCTCAATTATTCCGAGGACGACAACCCCCTGGCGCTGAAATCCGACTTTATCCTCTCCTTCTGCGAGCTGGCGGCGGGCGGAAGGAACGGCCTGGAGCCGGTGGAAAAGACGGTGATCGACCGGGCGGTGCGCGTGGTGTACCGCCCCTACCTGGCGGACCCGAAGCCGGAGAATGTCCCCATCCTGGAGGATTTGTACGACGAGATCAGGAGGCAGCCGGAGCCGGAGGCGCAAAGGATCGCCGCCGCCCTGGAGCTGTATGTGCATGGCTCTCTGAATGTCTTTAACCACCGTACCAACGTGGATATCAACAACCGCCTGGTGTGCTTTGACATCAAGGAGTTGGGCAAGCAGCTTAAAAACCTGGGGATGCTGGTCATCCAGGACCAGGTGTGGAACCGTGTCACGGTGAACCGGAGCGAGGGCAAGTCCACCCGTTACTATGTGGATGAATTTCACCTCCTGCTGCGTGGGGAAGTCGGCTCCTGGAGCGTGGAGATTTGGAAACGCTTCCGAAAATGGGGCGGCATCCCCACCGGGATCACCCAGAACATCAAGGACCTGCTGGCCTCTGCGGAGATCGAGAACATTTTTGGTGCGACACGTTGACGCACAAACATCGCTCTATGAGGGTAAAACTTCATGGACTTATGGCCATGCGATGCTAAAATCGTCGTACTTACCTTCTTACGAGGTAAGTAACAACTGATAATTCGAAAGGTAGAATGATGGGGTAACGCCTTGAAATGCCTTCTCTGATACTTCGACCGGCTCCGACTGTAATGGTTGGGGTCTGGAGCTCGATAAAGTCGGCGGAAGTCTGCCGAAACAGTGTAGAAATACAGCTGTCGAAAGTGCGGTAGAGGTACTGTATGCAGATGACACGTCGGGAGTCTATAAAATATCTATGGTGAGAATGTCCACGACGGACTGACGAAAACCGCGAATGTACGGGTCTAGATGTTTACCATATAGAAATGTATGGACACTTAATTGTGGGTCAGTGCGGTGTAGTAAGAATCGAAAATATGAAACTCCGTATTGTGTTACAGGCACAATCAAGCTGACAGGACTATAGCGGACACCTAAGGATATATGCACAGATAGAATTATCGGAACGTGGAAAGGTACAGAGTTGCTCATAAGCAATCTGCGGACGAATCATATAAGCCGCCTAATCTGTGCTGAAAAGCGAAGCTCGAACCTACGACAGCCCTACGAAAAAGGCGGGCTCGAGGAATGGGCTTTAGTCGGTTAGAAATAATTGTTGTCATTCAATCTTATAAGGATTACGAGTATGACAAAAAGGGACACTTTCCCAAGAAAGGAGAGTGATGCCTTATGACCATGAAAAAGAAAAAGCAACTGCTCTGTGAGGATAATCTGCGTCACAATGAGTATTACGGAATGCAGAATACGATTGATAATCTATACCAAGCAAGTTTGAACGGAGAAGTTTTTACAGATTTAATGTCTGTCATTCTTCAACGGGAAAACATTCTTCTAGCGTACAGAAATATCAAGAAAAATACGGGAAGTAAAACAAGTGGCACAGACAATCTCACAATCGAGGACATTGGAAGATGTTCCCCCGATGAGGTTGTTGAAAAAGTTAGATTTATTATTAATGGAAGTGAACATGGGTATCGCCCAAAACCTGTAAGGCGTAAGGAGATACCAAAACCATACGACCCAAGTAAAATGAGACCCTTAGGGATTCCGTGTATATGGGATAGACTTGTTCAACAATGTATCAAACAGGTATTGGAACCTGTTTGTGAGGCTAAGTTCAGCAAAAACAGCTATGGATTCAGACCGAACCATTCGGTTGAGAACGCTATAGCAAGAAGTTATCAGCTACTTCAACATGCCAATCTTCACTATGTCATTGAATTCGATATAAAAGGGTTCTTTGATAACGTGAATCATGCCAAGCTGATACGACAGATATGGGCTATGGGTATTCATGACAAGCAACTGATATTTGTCATAAGACGAATTCTCAAAGCACCAATCAAACTGGAAGATGGGACTTTTATCACACCCGACAAAGGAACCCCACAGGGAGGTATTATATCGCCACTTCTGGCTAATATCGTGCTTAACGAATTAGACCACTGGGTAGAAAGTCAATGGCAATGGTGTCCGATTTGCAAACGGAATGCTAGACCTGAAAACGGCTTTCGACAGGCTAAGAAATCTAACCTGAAGGAAATGTTCATTGTTCGCTATGCAGATGATTTTCGAATCTTTTGTAGGACAAAGGACTCCGCTGAACGCACCAAATGTGCAATCACTCTGTGGCTGAAAGAAAGGCTCAAACTGGAAATTTCTGAAAAGAAAACGAGGATTGTCAATGTAAGAAATCATTACTCTGATTTTCTCGGATTCAAAATGAAAGTTCACAGAAAAGGCAACAAACTCGTGGTTATATCTCATATCGCAGATAAAAATCTCGAGCACAAAAGGGAGAAGCTTAAAGAACAGGCAAAGAGAATCGTTCACCCTCGCAAAATATATGGCGAACAGGGGGAAATCAGACTCTATAACAGTATGGTTACTGGCATGCAGAATTATTACTGTATCGCCACACATGTTAATCATGATTGTGCTTCCCTAAACCGCACAGTCATGACCTTGCTGACAAACAGGCTTAGCACTCGCACAGGCAACCGTCTTGTGAAAACAGGGCGAGAGCTTACGGAGTTTGAAAAAGCCCGTTTTGGTAAATCCAAAATGATGCGATATGTCGCTGGTACGAATGAGCCCGTGTATCCAATAGGATACACACAGCACAAAAACCCGCTTTTCCGTAAGAAGAGCTGGAATTATTACACTCCCGAAGGACGAGAAGGTATTCACAACTGTCTGAGAATCAACATCCCTATGATGTTGGCTCTCATGCGTCAACCAGCCTATTCCAATAGTGCGGAATACGCAGACAATCGAATATCTCTCTTCTCAGCCCAATGGGGAAAATGTGCTATAACAGGTGTTGAATTCTCCTCTGTTGGGGAAATTCATTGCCATCATAAGTTACCCCGACATTTAGGCGGTACGGATGCCTATGAGAATCTTATTCTCATAAAGAATTCCGTACATAAACTCATTCATGCTTCAAAAGCGGAAACTATTTACAAATATATGGATTTACTACAGCTAGATATCAAACAGCTTATAAAGGTTAACTACCTTCGTGAGTTGGCTTCCATGCAACCTATTTAATCTTATTTCAACTACTACAGTTTTTATTCTATTCAAAGGTTGATTGTTTAGACAATGAAAAAATACTAACCGATGGAACGCCGTGTGCGGTGAAAGTCGCATGCACGGTGTGGAGTGGGGGAAAAGCCCGAGATGATATCAGAGGCTTACCTATCACTATAGAACAGTGATTTTATCTATCTTCTCAACCAGGCCAGCGGCGACCGGAAGATACTCTGCAAGCGGCTGAACATCTCCACCCAGCAGGCAGCGCACATCAGCAACGCCGGCCCCGGACAGGGGCTGATCTTTTTCGGAAACGTGATCCTGCCCTTTGTGGATGACTTCCCCCGTGACAACGAATTGTACGGCATTATGACAACCCGGTTATCGGATATTTCCGGGCAGAAAGAAGCATTGATGGACGCGCCAGAGGAAAGGGCGTGTGAAACGAAAACAGGAGGTTACGATGGAATACCTGAAAACGACGACATTTAAGAACAGTGAGTTTGGCAGCGTCCGCATGATTGAGGATGACGGGAGGCTGCTTTTTTGCGGCATTGACGTGGCGGCGGCCCTGGGATATGCGAAGCCCCGCAACGCCCTGGCCGCTCATTGCAAGGGAGCCCTGAAACGGGGCGCCCTTACTGCCGGGGGTGTGCAGGAGCTTACCTTCATCCCGGAGGGGGATGTGTACCGCCTGATCGTCCATAGTCGCCTCCCCGGCGCGGAACGGTTTGAGAAGTGGGTGTTTGAGGAAGTCCTTCCCGCCATCCGAAAGACCGGGGGATACATGACGTCCTCCCTGCTGGAGCAGGCGGCGGCCGACCCCAACGTGCTTCTCCGTTTCGCCGGGGAGCTGCTGGCGGAGCATGAAAAGAGCGAGCGCCTTTCCCATGAGGTATCCCGGATGAAGCCGAAGGCGGATTATTACGATGCCTTCATCCATCCCGGCGATTGTACCAACATCCGGGCCACGGCGAAGGAGCTGGGGATCGGGGAACGGGCCTTCTGCCGCTTTCTGATAGAGGCGGGATTTTTGTACCGCTGCCCGGCCGGGTACCTGCTCCCCTATGCAAAACCCTCCAACCGGGGGCTGTTCGTGGTAAAGGACTATGTGGCGGAAAACGGCCATGTAGGCCAGCAGACAATCATCACGCCCCAGGGCAAGGCGCTTCTGCGCCTGCTCCTGCATGAAAACTGACGACTGGAAAGGAGAACCTGATTATGAGCAAAAAAGACAACATTTACCTGATCGGCGCCGCTGCCCATGAGGATACCGTGGAGCAGCGCCTTTTCCTCTATGCCGCCGTGAAGCAGCTTGCCTTCCAGGTACAGAAGGCCCGGACGGTGGAGGATTTCCTGCGGCTGAAGGAGGCGGCCGCCCTCTATGGGGCCCAGGCGGAGGAACTGTTCGCCTCCTGGGATATCCCCGGCCGGCACCTGGTCTATGGTGATCCCGGCGACCTGGACGCCCTCCGGGAGAAGGAGCTTCTGGACTACGGCGGAGACGATGACGAAGATGATTTTACAGAGGATGATTTCACGGAGGATGGTTTCCCTGATGACAGCGGGGAGGATTTTGAGGGAGAAGCCTTCCTGGACCTGCTGGCGGACCTGGCGGGGAAGGCCCGCTTTGTTTCCGAGACGCTGGATATCCTCCTGGAGATCAGCGGGGAGCAGCCGGATTCGGCGGCATCCGAACATGAGTAACCTGACCCATTTAAGCCTGTTCTCCGGGATCGGCGGTCTGGACCTGGCGGCGGAGGCCGCCGGGTTTTCCACCGTCTGCCAGTGCGAATGGGCGGACTTCCCTTATTCCGTCCTGGAGGCGCACTGGCCAAAGGTCCCCAGGTTCCGGGATATCACGACTTTGACGAAGGAGGCGTTCTTTGAAAAAACAGGACTTGAAACAGTCACCATCCTCTCCGGGGGATTTCCCTGCCAGCCCTTCTCCACCGCGGGAAAGCGGAAAGGCTTTGAGGATACCCGCTATCTATGGCCGGAGATGTGCCGCGTTATTACCGAGCTGCGGCCCCGTTGGGTGCTTGGGGAAAATGTTGCTGGCTTCATTGATATGGGGCTCGACAAAACGATTTTTGACCTGGCAAAAGCGGGATACGCTGTTCTCCCATTCGTATTTCCGGCTTGCGGCGTCGGCGCATGGCATGAGCGCCAGCGAACTTTTATCGTCGCGGCTGATGTTTCCCACGCCCCTTGC